>Ga0209006_10000048_pt1 | contig 118865 bp, 113 predicted proteins | sample JacPin_JW_Ref_O2_FD_188567 | JGI IMG/M metagenome (GOLD analysis project Ga0209006, IMG submission 188567) | Forest soil microbial communities from Algoma, Ontario, Canada - Jack Pine, Ontario site 1_JW_Ref_O2 (SPAdes) (version 2) | ecosystem: Environmental > Terrestrial > Soil > Boreal... | reverse complement strand
TACACCGAGAGCTCCGACAGCTTTGTTGCCTCCGCTGCCGCCTCGATTGCTACCGGGTGGAGCGAACCAGTTCCCGGGCGGGAGTTGCACCCGCTGTAGTCCAGCGCCTTTCACGGCGCACTGTTTCGTCAATTACCCAACTGGGTTGGGGTTGCTCTTAAGGATGCGCCACTGCCGAAGACGGGCGATGATGGTCAATCCGGCTAGAACTCCCCAGAGCATTCCACCGTACATTAAAGCCATGAAATCTTTGTCGCGACGGTCATCTGGAGTGCTCGTCACAATGCCGATAAACGTCCCAATACCGACCACAAGGAATAGAACTGCCCACGTGACTTCTATCCACCGAAGCCGTGGATGGATTACGGAGTGAAAGGATGCTGATAGAGCCTCAATTCCTCTTCCCGCCAGCCACCAAAAGACCAGTCCGGCAAAGGGCCAGAACAGGGCGCGCCAAGTCGCTTTGAACATGCCTTCAGGAATCCATTCTTGGCGTGTTACTAGGAGGTATGGCACCTGAGCAATTAAAACAGGGAAATTCAAGACGAGTGGCACTCGCATACGCCGTGCCACATTTTCGTATGCGGTATCAATTGCTCGTTGCCTCTCTGGCGTTAATTCTGGCAACACAATGACAGGCTGCTGCTCTAAGCCTTGACCTGTCTCTTGGTGTGCTGGTCCGTAGAACTGATTCGCTGGTATCAGGCCAAACATCAAATGAAATCTTGCTGGCCACAAAACCACAAGGCATACCAGCAATTGCGCGGCTGGAAGTACCCATCGGAGTTGGGGGCGCATCATCGGGCACCATTCTACGCTCGGAGGTGGTTGACTGACGAAATTGGCCATTACACGTTTTGACCGCTGGTCAGCTCCAGGTGCTCAGAACATCTCCGCATCAGCGCGCTTGGCGGCCTGTGCTGCCTGTTGGTCTGAGACCGCAATGTACTGCACGGTTGAGCCGATGGACTTGTGCCCAACCAACGGACTTCCATGAGGTTGACACCGTTGGCAATCAATCTTCGCCTAATCTGCTCGTCTGTTTTTGCGCTGCCAATTCCGAAGGCGGTCGGCTACAAACCAGATCACCGATACTGAAACGAAAATCAGCGCCACGCACCAGAGAAGCGCGCCAAGCATCGCGATAAACCAATCCTCAGAAGGTACGCGAAACAACGCGCACACAGACACGAATCCAACAATCCAACAGCGAAGATTGCAAGCGAAACCAGCAGTCGCTTTAGAACAGCACCGGCGAGTAGTTGCATGTCCATCATGGCGCGATTGCCACTCAGGATACAGCCGCCATCGCCAAAGTTAGGCAGTGATTTTCAACGAGCTGAGGCACAGTTGGCGTAACCAGGCGATAGCACAAGTTTGCGCCGTTTCTACAGCATCGCGACGCTAGGCAGCACCGACCGCCGCAACGTGTCCTTGGGTACGCCGATCTCTGCGGCAATCGCGCGCCAGCTCAAGCCTTCACCTCTTAGCCTGCGAACTTCGGCGGCAGAGAGTTGTTCGTAAACAGTATAGTGCTGAGTGGTCGGAACCTTGTTGTTATTCAGGTCGACAAGCTGGTAGTCCAGGTAGCGATAGTAGTAAGTATTTCCCGAGGTAGCGGGATCCGGCGCCGTACAATCAGCGGTTCCCCGGAGTTTGAGCGCTGGGGGCCCCCCATGTTCTGGCCTTGTTCGTCCCCCCCGCCGCCTTGCGGCCAGACGCTTGCCGCCACCTGCAGAAGGTCCCCAACGATTCCGACAATCACAGGATCTCCGCTCGTACCGACCCACACGGAAGGCCGACCAATCTACCAGATTTTGGTCCCATGTCAACATTCGGAGCACGAGCGTTACGACAATCGGATGCCTTCAGTTCTAAAGACGGAGGCGCACAATTCCCGCCCGTCTGCTGATTGTTGCTTCCTCCAATTTGCAAGTTGCTGCATGGTCCTTGGCTGATGTCGCCGTTAACAGCACCACTGGCCTCTCCGTTTGGTCGTGACGAGTTCCGAAACGATCCGGCAGACGGTGCAAAGCAGACGCAAACGCGAACGGTTAGCCTGCCAGTGAGACGCCCGCGAAAACTTGCATCGTATTGGCGACAAAGGACGATTTGTTGACCGCGACGTTCTTGCGAACATTTCGCGCAAAGTGTCGCCTCACACTTGTGTCCCATGGCACATTCCTCAACGTGTTCCCCATCGGAAGGACCCACGCCTTGTACCAAGTTTCAGCCGGAGTCCGCAGCACCACGAATGAGGACGGTGGAATTGTCCTCGACATCGACCACGGCCAGATGTTCAGGCTGAATCCAGTCGGAGCCCTGATCCTGGAATTACTCAGGAAAGGACTTCCAGAGACAGAGATCGCCAAGGACATCGCCCACCAATACACCATCAGCGAGGAAACCGCGGTAGCCGACGTGCGTGAGTTCCTCAAATCGCTAGAAGCACACAAGCTTGTCCGCACACAGTAAGGGGACAGTGTCTCATGAACAGGGCGACCTTAGACCGAAGCTTGGCGTCAGTTGTTGCAATCCCCGCAGTATCGACGGATCTTTACCGCCTTCTCTTGCTCCGAAAGAACGGTTCGGAACTACTCGTTGCCGGGGAGGGGGCTCACCTCACACTACCCTGCGTTGAAATTCCCAGATGGGAACGGGGCGCGGAAAACTTAATCACGGAAGTCAGGAAACGCTATGGAATTTCTGCAATCTGCCTTTTCACGCCTGAGTCACCGGCTCTCACAACAGACGGCGGGCAGCCACTCTACCAGGTAATGGAGACAAGAGAAGCTGCACTTGCGGCGCCTGATCAAACGCGCTGGTTGCGTGTGAACTCATTCGCAGACCAGTCCTTTGCGGATGGACAAGACTTTGCTGCGATGAACGCCATGTTGAGACAGATAGGTGAATTGCAAAGCGGCGAGGCTATCGGGCCGTTTGGTAGGCCGGGGTGGATCGAAGAGTTGTCTTCCTGGGTACAACACGAAATTGAACCTTACGGTCTCCGTTTGAATGGAGAATTCCGGCAACTGAATGCCAGCCCAACGTTCGCATTGCTCCGGCTGAAAACAAACGTTCAAGCCGTCTGGTTTAAGGCTGTCGGCGAACCCAACTTGCGGGAGTTTCCAATCTCCGTTGCGCTGTCGCGCCTATTTCCCGGCTTCGTGCCTACTGTCATCGCAACTCATCCAGCCTGGCATGGATGGCTGACAGCAGAGTTCCCCGGCTCGACCTTGGATGAAGTTCCAAATGCTTGTGCCTGGGAGCGAGCCGCACAAACCCTGGCCGAACTTCAAATCGCCTCGGTGGGAAAGACCGGCCAATTACTTGACGCAGGCTGCCAGGATGTTCGGGTCGCGTCGCTCTTGGCATTGGTCGATCCCTTCATGGAAGTGATGTCGCAGCTCATGGAACAACAGCAGAAGACTCCACCGTCGATCCTCGATCGAAACGAACTCAGAACGCTCGGAAGACAGATCAAGGACGTGCTGTCGGACCTAGCGGAGTTGGATTTTCCAGACACGTTGGGACATCTGGATTTCAATCCAGGAAACATCTTGTGTTCTGCGGACCAATGCATCTTTCTCGACTGGGCTGAGGCGTATGTTGGGCCTCCGTTTCTCACCCTTGAATACCTCCGTGAACACCTGCTGCGGCTGCGTCCGGAAGGCACCAATTTGGACGCGGACGTTGTCAAACCATACGAAACGACGTGGAGCAGGATCATCTCTCCCGAAACCGTCTCCCCAGCGCTGGACCTCGCACCCGTCTTGGCCGTCTTCGCGTATGCATCTGGAATTGAGGCGTGGCGTGACCGAGCAAAACTGCTGGAGCCCAAGATCGCCGGTTACCTTCGCAGTTTGACGCGGCGGATGCACGTCGAAATGCAGCGATTGCAGGATCGGAGGCGAGTTTGCAGCAACTGACCGCAGTCCCGCCCTTCTCTCCCGTCGAACCCGTGACTGAGATTCTCCACGGCGTGCCGATTACGGATCCGTATCGCTGGCTCGAAGACCAAGAGTCACCGCGGACTCGAGAATGGCTCGCAGCCCAAACCCAGTATGCGCGGATGTACTTGGATGCAATTGCAGGCAAAGACCGCATTCGTGAACGCATTCGCGAGCTTTTGGATGTCGAGACCTACGATTCCATTCAGAAAGTGGGTGAGAGATACGTTTTTCGCAAGCGCGTTCGCGGCCAGGAGCAGCACTGCATTTTTCTGCGGGAAGGTCCCGAGGGCGAAGACCGACTTTTGATCGATCCGGCAGCGCGGCAGACGGGCACTCACACGGCGGTGAAACCTCTCCAGGCGTCGCGCGACGCGAGCGTCCTCCTATACGAAGTGAAAGAAGGTGGCGAGCGCACCGGAACATTTGAGCTGTTCGACATCGAAAAACGAGAGAGACTTCCCGATGCGCTGCCCCGAGGATATTTGAGGGGATTCTCGTTTGCTCCAGATGCAAGAAGCTTCTACTACGTCCACGAAGCCATCGGTGCCAAATACCGGGCCGCATACCAGCATCTTCTGGGCACATCCTTCGACGATGACCGAGAGATCTTTTGCGCCGGCGAGGACGAGAAGCTCCGTTTGCATCTTGTTCCAGGTGAGAGACGTCTGGGCTTCTTGGTATCGCGGTTTGGCGACCAGACTTGCACAGATTTCTACGTCTGGCCGCTCGACTGCCAGAAGCCGCCCGAGATGCTAGTTGAGCACGCCGAGTATAAATTCGGACCAGTACTTCTGCATGACCAGATATTAGCGATCACGGACCGGGACTCGCCCAATTCCAAGATCGTTGAGCTTCGCCCACGAGTAGTCGGTCCTCCTGCGTTTGTCGACCTCGTCCCCGAAAGCGACTGTCCGATTCGAGAATGGGCCGTAACCGCCGACCGAATCTACGTCTCGTACACGCGAGGGGTCCGGTCGAAAATCGTAGTTTTTGACCTGCAGGGCAAACGACTCGGCGAACTGCCTGTCGGAGAGAATGACACCGTTCGCATAGTCGGAGCGTCGGCCGACAACGACGAACTCTTGATCGAGCAGGAATCGTTCACGAAGCCTATTCAGATATGCCGCTACGCTGCACACTTCAGGGAGCTAAAGCCTTGGGCTCAGAGGACGATTCCGTTCGACTCAAAGGCGTACGAGCACGTCCAAGTCTGGCTCCCCGCAAAGGATGGGACAAGAATCCCCATGTTCCTCGTGGGCAGGAAGGACGTGCTCGCAGGCGGAATACGTCCCGCAATCATGACCGCGTACGGTGGCTACGGCGTTCCAATGACTCCGCAGTTCAGCGTATTCGTCTGCTTTCTGATGGAGCGCGGCTGCCTGTTCGCCCTTCCCAATATCCGGGGAGGCTCAGAACTTGGAGTGGAGTGGCACAACGCCGCCAAGAGAAAGAATCGACAAGTCGCCATCGACGATTTCCTGACAGCAGCCGAGTGGCTCATCGCAGGAGGACGGACCAAACCAGAGAAGTTGGCCATATTCGGTGGCTCCAACTCCGGCCTGCTCGTGGGAGCAGCTCTGACACAGCGACCCGATCTGTTTCGCGCGGTCGTTTGTATGGTGCCTATGCTCGACATGTTGCGGTACCACTTATTCGACAACGCACACGTGTGGGCGGAAGAATTGGGCACAGCCGACAACCCGGACGACTTCCCTGCCCTAGCGGACTATTCCCCGTACCATCGAGTTCGGGACGGCGTCGCGTACCCGGCCACCATGATCGTTTCGGGCGACGCCGACCGAAACTGTAATCCTCTCCACGCCAGAAAGATGACCGCGCGGTTGCAAGCGGCCAACGCATCCGATCTCCCGATTGTCCTGGACTACAACAGATTCCGGGGACATTCCCCAGTGCTCCCGCTGCGTGACCGGGTTGAAGCTCTCAGCGACAGGATGGGTTTTCTTTGCGATCAAATGGACCTAGCCGCTTGATCGGCAGAAAGTGTGGACTATGTCCCGACTTGTTTTGAACGCTTACATGAAGCTGATTGAGTTCGATTTCTACCTGGCGTGGCGAGACTTCCCTGCCCTCTACCAGAAAGTCCACCAGTGCCCGACCGCAGCCCACTCGAGGTCCACGAAGTCAATTGAGCAGATCTGTTCCGCGATCGACATTGCCTGCATTTGGTATCGAAAGGAAGTGTTGTGCCTACAGCGTTCTGCGGCCACGGCGTGTCTTCTCAGACGGCACGGTGTACCCGCAGAGATGATCATAGGTGCGCAGCCGATGCCCTTTCGAGCCCACGCGTGGGTCGAGGTCGCAGGCAGAGTTGTGAACGACAAGCCCTACATGCCTGAAATGTATCAAGTCCTGGATAGATGTTAGCGGCCTATCGATGTTCAGAACGGAACAAACGTCATGAGTGTCCAGTTTGGAAGATGGAATTTCGACGGTGAGCCTGCGGGCGAGGAGTACCTCACGAAAGCACGGGCCCTGTTCGGCCCGTATGGACCCGAGGCGAGGGGCTCGTACTGCAAGGAGGGCTTAAGCATTTTGCATCATGCCTTTCACACCACCGAGGAATCCCGGCGCCAGATTCAGCCGTATGTCTCAGCGTCGGGGATGGTGACTACTTGGGATGGCCGTCTCGACAACCGAGTCGAATTGATCGAGGCGCTACGCGGTCGCGTGACCGGTGATGCTTCCGACGTTGCCATCGTCGAAGCAAGCTACGAACAATGGGGTCTCCGTTGCTTGCCAAACTTGATCGGCGATTGGGCGGTTTCTATCTGGAATCCTGCTGAGCACTCTCTGGTCTTGGCCAAAGATCCTATGGGCTCGCGCCACCTCAACTACTATCTGGAGAACAAACGGATAACGTGGAGTACCGTTCTTGAGCCACTCGTTTTGCTGGCGAACGATTCTTTTGTCGTGAACGAGGAATACGTCGCCGGGTGGCTATCCTTCTTCCCTGCAACCCACCTGACACCCTACGTCGGCATTCATTCCGTTCCCCCGTCCTGTTGGGTTCTAGTACGTCCGGAGACAGTGATGATTCACAAGTATTGGGATTTTGATCCCAGCAAGAAGATTCGCTATCGCACAGACGGCGAATATGAGGAACATTTCCGCGTCGTGTTTGCACAATCTGTTCACCGCCGCTTGCGTTCCGACGCACCCATCCTCGCCGAGCTCAGTGGCGGAATCGATTCTTCAGCGATCGTTTGCATGGCCGATTCATTGATCGGTCACGGACGAGAAACAACCCCGAGGCTCGATACACTATCCTTTTTTTGTAATTCCGAACCCAACTGGGACGAGCGTCCGTACTTTGCAAAGGTGGAAGAGAAGCGGGGTCGCATCGGTCATCACATCGAACTCGGTCCGGAAGGCAGCGCCGAGTTTGAATTTGAGAGCGAGAGATTCGCGGCGACTCCTGGATCCGGCGGCCATCACACGGACGCGGCCAGGGATTTCAATGACATTGTTGTTTCTCAGGGCAACCGTGTTGTGCTGTCAGGGACCGGTGGCGACGAGGTCCTCGGGGGTGTGCCAATCGCTAGCCCTGAACTCGCCGATCTGCTTACCCAGATCAGAATTGCAACCCTTGCACGCCAATTGAAGGCGTGGGCTCTCAGCAAAAGAAAGCCCTGGTTTCACTTGCTGTTGGAGACTGCGAGCAAATTTCTTCCATTTAGTCTAATCGGCCCCCCACAGCATTTGCGGCCGGCACGCTGGCTGCAACCTGACTTTGTAAGGCGCAATCGATTTGCCCTGATTGGCTATGAATCAAGGTGGAGGCTGTTCGGCCCGCAACCAACCTTTCAGGAGAACCTGTCGACATTGGATTACCTGCGCAGACAGCTCGCATGCTGTCCACTCCCTTCCCATCCGATATTTGAAGTCCGCCATCCCTACCTCGACCGGAGTCTTCTCGAATTCTTGTTTGCAATCCCGCGCGAACAACTGATCCGTCCAGGCCAGCGCCGTTCCCTCATGCGGAGAGCCCTAGCGGGCATCGTCCCTAGCGAAATCCTAAGTCGACGGCGAAAAGCCTACATGACTCATCGGCCGCTCGCATCGATTTGCGCGTCCTGGTCTTTGGTCGAAGACCTCTTGCATTCTTCCGCCTGTGCCGCCCGAGGCTGGATCGATGGGAACAAACTCTGGGAGGCGATGAACGCAGCAAAACGGGGGGAACAAGCTCCCTTGGTCCTGCTGCTTCGAACTCTCACGCTGGAGGCCTGGACGCGCAGCCTGACGGGTTGGGGGTTGCCGACATCTGGGCGAAGCCATGGGGTTCGCTCGAGAGAACGCACTCCGTTTCACCAACGGGCCCAAGCCAATGAGACTCAAACAAGATTCAGCCCCACCGGTTGAATGATAGACAACAAGACAACAGAAAGGAGGAAACTAGAATGAACTACGAGAAACCTGCAGTCGTGGTTTTGCGGGATGCCACCGAGACGATTCTGGGCGGCGGCAAACCGAACTTCCGTCAGGCAGACAACCCAAAGACGGCCACTCCCTGTGCATACGAAGCAGACGAATAGTTCTGCGAGCGGGGCGCCGACATCTCTTTTTCGGCGCCCCGTCTATTATCCTGCTATGTCTTCTGTTTCAGCGCATCACCCCGCCAGCGTGAATCTAACTTCCCGGGGTCGTTCAGCTAACCGGAATGCCGGATGCAATGACCTTGAGCCGTAGAACCAAGAGGTCATCGCCGTAAACTGGCGGAGCGCTTCCGACCGGAACACTCATTCGAAAAACCAGGCAAAACGGATTACTGACTGTGTCAGGCGGAATCTGGTCACCAGTTACCGAATCGCTGATGTCCCAGACAGCACCTGTTCCCGTCATACCGTTTGTTGCATTCAATATCGAAACCGTTCCGATCGACGAGTCGACTTCTTCGACCTTCAACTTGATGGGGATTCTAAGTGGAGTGAGTCCTCGGTTCGCAAGACTCACCTGAATCGTGAGGGTCCGGCTGGCATTATCAAATCGTTGGGAGCCGCCGTATAAAAGTATGGTCCTCGTGGTGGCATCGGTCTCATGAACCGGTTCAGCACCGCCAGGCCCTGACGCATTCGGGAGTAAGCCCATGGGATCGAGCACTCTCGATGAAAGCCTCGAGCCTTCACTGTTCCCAGAAAGCCATATTGCAAGAACCTTATCGCCCATCGCTACTAAGCCACTGGCTCGCCAGACCGTGTTCAGCTCGGTGGCTACATTCAACGTCATGGTGGAATTGGATTCTGCGGTCGGCGACCGGCTATCCGGCCCCCGGGTCGGGAACACCGCAGTCCAAAGAGAATCATTGCTCAATTCGAATTCCTTCGAGCCGGTAGACAACTCAATTGGTGGGCTAATCGTCTCGAGGTCCTGGACATAGGAAAACAGCCAGCGTCCGAAACGTCGATCTTTACCTTCGTTCCAAAGAAGCGCCCACCGCCGGTTCGAAACAGCCACCACCGAGGGATTGTACAGCTCCTGCCCGGAGGCTCCAGTACTGACCAGCACGACACTCTTTGTCCACGTTCGGCCTTCGTCTGCTGACCACATTGCCTTGATTTGCTTCGCCCCGCTGCATCCGTCTACATAAACAAGAAACAACTGACCTCGGCCGGCATCATAGGAAAGCGAATTGTCGGCAAAATGGAAGCATGACTTGCTCCAGTCCATAACCGGATGGGAAAGGACTGTTGCATTGAAAGATGGTCTTGCCGAGGTGTCGGCGTGCAGAATGCCGAGGTCTGCCTTCCAGCCGGCAGAGGTCAGCCTCCTGCCATAGTACAGGGCCACAACGGCGCCGCTCTTCAGGGTAAGCGCATTGGAAGGATAGACACCACGATAACGAAAGGCTCGCAGGTTGGAATTTAGAATTGGCCCGGCCAGGCTCTTGCCATCCGCCGAAAATAGCAGCAGGCCAACAGTATTGCCCCGTTTCCCCCTTGGTGCATCCACCCATGAGATGGACTGAAAGAAGGTATAGAGCCTACCCGATGCAGAGCTGACCGCCGACGTCGAGTAGTCGGCCCATCCCGTTTTGATCGTTTCTGCCCAATGCAGGCCGCCATCCAGCGAAACGAAGAGCCTGGTCGTTCCCAGCCCATGATGGGGCTTACCGTCGATCACCTTGGAGGCTTCTGAGACAAAATATGCTCTGTGATTTGCACCGAATGCGCACGAATGCTCTGTCACCCACGTGCTGCTTCTGTCCTCAAGGGCTGTTCGCCAAGTTAGGCCTCCGTCCGTGGAGGAGTAGACAAATCCAAAGGGAGCATTCGCCTCCGCATCCCACCCCGTCCCGCAAATAATCAGATTCTTGGGATTTTCGGGATCCGCCTTTACCTCGTACCAGGGATGCCAGCCGGCCGCAACGGGATTTGACGCTTCCTTCTGCCGTCCAAATCCCTTCAGCGGCATGAGCGCTAGCGGCATGATGACCAGGAAGGCCATCGCTGCGCGGACGGCGCGTTGAAAAACTTCGCAATGAATGGCGACGCGCATCGTCAAAAACTCAGCTTCAAGGCGAACTGGATTGAGCGGGGCCCACCGATTTGGTAGAGAGGACTGAATGCTCCGCTTCCGATGGTTGAGCCGTGCCCTCCTCCATCAAGGTATTGGCCCAGCATCTGCCGCGAGAGTCCAAATCCGCCCCGGCCGAACGTCCCAGCCGGCGGTCCAAAATTGGGATGGTTGAGAAGGTTAAACATCTCGGCGCGGAACTGCAGCACTAGTGATTCGTGTATCGAAAAGTTGCGGTGAACCCCAAAATCCCACTGGGCCATAGAAAAGCCTCTAAGGAAGTTCCTGGGCACATCTCCTTGGCGAAGAGGATTGCCTGTGGAGGGATCGACTGGCGGATCCACAAATGCCGCCGGATTGAATGCCTTGCCGCCAGGAAACTGGGGTCCATACAGGTAAACAGACTGGCCGTGAACCAGATCCGGTCGGATGTCAGCCTGAATTCCGCTATTAAATTCTGAAAAGTTTCCATCGGAGATGTCGACTGGCGGAGCAGAACGAGCCTGGATCACACTTTCCAGAGACCACCCTCCGAGGAGGGAGTCAGCAAGAGCTTTGTCCTTCAGGGAGGGAATATCATAGGTGATCGCGCCAGAAACTGCATTACGGACGTCGAAGTCGGACGGGCCGCGATTGGATGCGATGGCCGAGGGCACAAACACGTTCGATGAAACAAAGCTCGATCCCCCCGAGCCTGTATCGATAGAGTGAGCCCAGGTGTAGGCACCAAGCACCTGGATATTACGCGACAAGCGGCGCTGAAACTGAACCTGCAAGGCATCGTAGTCGGAAACAGCTCCATTGCCCACCAAAATTGCCGCACCTAGGTTAGGATTGGGAGCATTGATGACTGCTGTTTGCAGCAGGCGCCTGCCAGCGGAACCAACGTACGATGCAGACAGCGTTTGCTGCGCCCCCAAAGTCTGCTCCAACGCGGCATTCCACTCAATCGTGTAGGGCAATTGGAGATGAGGATCGAAAGCGTACAGCGTCCCCGAATTACTTGCATTCGGGGGTTGAATCGCGGGCGGCGCAGCCTCAGTTGAATTGAGCGGAAACGCGCCACCAACAAAGGCGCTTGCCCCAAAGGGGTAGTAGCCGGTATTGACGACATTCCCTACTTCCGAAGACGCCAGGTCGTAAAAAACTCCCGCTCCAGTGCGAAGGACGGTTTGCCAATTTGGATTCTGGTGGATTTGGTACGCGATACCAACCCGAGGCGCAAGAGTGCCATAGTCCGTCTGGTACGGTGACGTCCCGGGAGTTGCGAGCGCCAGATTCGACAAATCGTTTAAGTTGTAACCTGTTACCGCAGGAAACTTGGCGCCCTGCAGTGATTGCGGCACAAAGTCGACATCCCAGCGGACACCATAGGTCATGGTAAGGCGTTTGGTCATTCTCCAAGTATCCTGGGCGTACAGGCCAAGATTTCGGAACAGGAATGTAGACGTAACATTGGAAGCCAGAGAGCCAAAAAAGAGGTTCCCGGCCTGGGCAGCGGGAACACTCGAGAAATATGCGTCTTGGATATATGCCGTCGGACTGTTCAAAGGCGACAACCGTCGGTAGTCTATTCCAAACTTCAGACTGTGGGTCCCGCTTTGCACCGCCAGACTGTCGACAAGATTCACTTGGTGTTGCTCATTCCGCTCACTCTTCCCGACATTGAAGCTACCCTGTTGCAGGGAAAAAATGTCGAAAGTAAACAGCGCGTCACCGGGGGTGAAGGTGCCAGGGAAGGGCAGTGATGCCAAGGGAACAGCACCCCCGAAGCCGTCTGCTGCGAAGACGCCGGAGGCACTCGTGCGGCTGTAGTTGATACGGAAATCGTTGGCGACGTTGGGAGAAAATGCAGCAGAGATACCCAGCGTCGCCGTCTGTGTGTTAATCCGGATTGAGTTGACGGTACTCAAAGGCGCCACGCCCCCGCCACGCTGAACAATCGCTGAGGGGGAATAGTTGTAGCGCCCAAAAAGGTTCAGCTTATCGCTCAATCGATGGTCACTCCGGAGGCTGTATGCATCCAGGGTGGCTGGATTGGAATAACTCGCGTTGAACTGCGCGTACCCGTCGGCGACGCTATCGGGGCCATTCGGAAGGGGAAACGCGTTGAGGTAAGGTTGAAGGGCTGGAACCGCATTCTGACGAGCCGCCTCGTCAGGAACTGTAGTAAGGCTGGTTTCCGGCAGCCGAAGCCTAAGGCCTTCATAGGAAAAGAAGAAGAAGGTTCGCTCCTTTATGATCGGACCGCTCACTGTCCCCCCGAAATCGTTCTGTCGCTCCTTCGCCTTCGGAAGAGGTGGATCGTTGGTGTAACCATTGAACCAGTCATTTGCATCGAAGACGTCATTTCTCAGGTAATCAAACGCGGAGCCGTGGAACTGGTTTGCTCCGGAACGCGTTACGATCGAAATCTGGCCTCCCGGTGCGCGTCCAAATTCCGGTGCGTAGGTAGAAGTTTGAATTCGGAATTCCTGCATGGCATCGACCGATACCAGACTGTTCGTCCCACCCAAAGCGCTGAAGGACCCAAGTGATCCCCCGAGTCCATTCCCGGGATTACCCGTAGGGCCAACGCCAATCCCGATATTCGCGCTGACACCGTCCACCGTCCAATAGTTGGAAGCGGCGCGTTGACCGTTGACGGTGAATTGGCCACCGTCCATCGTGTTGCTCGCAGTAAGGACGACTCCCGGAGTCAGCTGAATCAAGGTCTGGAAACTCCGCCCATTCAGCGGCAGATTTTCGGCGAATTGCCGATCGACAACCGTGCTAACCGCCGCCGATTCCGTGTCTACGAGGGGTTCACGACTCTGAACCGTCACGGTTTCCGAAATCGCGCCCACGGGCAGCGTGAAGTTGACGGCCAAGGCATCCTGGACATTCAGAACTATGTCGGGCTTGATTAGGGTTTTGAATCCGAGTTTCGATACTTGGATGCGATAGGGACCCGGTGGGAGGTTGGGAACGGTATAGATACCTTCCTTGTTCGTCGCCCCCGGATATCTAACTCCTGTGACATCATTCACGACCAGAATTCCCGCAGCTGGGATTGCACTTCCAGCCGTATCGAGCACAAGCCCGCTGATCGTGCCATTGGGAGATTGCCCGATTGCAGCCCCAGTGAGCAGAACGCCTAAGAGGAAAAGGGAAAGGGGGAAGTGTCTCACTAGGGCTGCTCCTGGCTCGCGCGGATTCAAACTGATTCATCCGGTCTACGGAAGCCCCCTTTCATTTGTATCAATATTTTCTTGAATGGCGCTGTCGAAAGGCGGGTGGTCGGTTTTCCGAACACTCAGGGATGATTTGGATCGATGTGCAGATAGGCGAACAGTAGCGGCCTCTTGCTTGGCTTTTGGCTCCCGCCGTTTGGCTCAACAGTGACAAAAACAGCATCAATCTGAGACAACGTTTTGGAATCGTCGAATCTCAGCACCCACCGTTTATTCGAAGAGTTATCTACATAGAAGATCCCAAGGTTGAGCGCCTGTTGCCAGTCAGGTCCTCGCCTGCCCCAGGCTTGGAAAGTGCTCGCATTCTTTACTCCGGCTTGCTGGTCCAGATCGTAGGCGTAAAAGATCAGCGACTTCCCTTTGGTATAGAACACGCGGCCATAGGGCTTCTTGGTCTCTCCGTTGCGCTCAACATCGTACACTTCCGCAACGTAGAGATCTCGGGCGCCCATCAAATCGCGGATGTCGCGGTCGTGAGCAAGCAGCTCTTGCTGCTGGTCGAGCGCGGTTTCACGATCATGTAGCAGGGCCGTGAGATCGTTCACCTTCGCTTCGAGCGTGGTGGCGCGCTGTTTGTCCTGAGCAGACTGACGCTCGAGCGAGTCCAGCTTCTCTTGTAGTCCTTGATCTTTAGCTTCCTCAGACTCTAGCTTTTGGCTCAAGTCTGATCGCTCTTGAAGGAGATCCTGCCTGCCTGCCTGCCTGGTCTGGAGATCAGACTCCAGTTGACTTTGGGCGGATTTCATTCGCCCCATTTCTACGGACTGCTGATCCAGTTCGTGTCGGAGAGACACGATATCTTTGTCGCGTTGCGCGATCTGGACGCGTAAGGTCTCGCGTTCGTGCCCAAGATCACCAACTTGCTCTTCGAGAGCTGCTGAAATCGTTGGGTTGGATGAGGGCGTGACCGTTGCAGTCTTTACGCCCCGGTGTACACCCACTTGATAGGCGGAAACGCCAAGCGCGATAAAGAGCAGAATGCCGGCAGCGTAAAGCGTCCAGACGTTGCGCCACACCGCTTGGCTGGCCGTGAGGGGTACTCTGCCAAGATTCTTTGAGACAGAGTCCCCATCGGCACCCCCTCGACCCGTGGCCATCTTTTCTTCCCGCGTTAACCGCTGGAAGAGAGCCGCTTCTGCTTGTTCTTGCGACCACGACGGATCGGAATCGACGCTCTCTGGCTCGCGTGCCAGGGCTGGCATGGTCCTGCTGACTACTGCATCATATTGTTTCATGGCCTCCCTGCAAGAGGGACAAACAGCCAGATGCTCCTGTAACCTTGCCCGCTCTTCCCCAGTCAACTCACCCGAAGTTGAGATCGCACAGAGCTCAAGGAACTCGTCATGAGGTGATCGCGACAACGACCCAGCTCCTAGTTTGAGAGTCACTTTCTACCATATCCATTACGGCCCGGCGATTTACCGGGAAAGATCCGCTTTCGCAGTTTCTCCAAGCCTCGATAGTAATGATTGCGAATGTTTCCCACAGATTGATCGAGCTTTGCGGCAATTTCGGCGAAGGTGTAGCCATCAAAGAAATGCAGGCTCAGAGTATTACGCTGGTCTTCGGTCAATGTGTCGAGGAGTCCTTGAATGGTCGCATTTCCGACCAACGAGCCGAAGGGAGGGGCGTCAACCCTGCTCTCCGAGCGCGAGTCCACCAAATCCGCGACGCCGTCGAGGTCCACCCGCGTGTAAAAGTGACGAGAATTGAGGTAGCGTCTGCGGTCGATCGCGCGGTGATAGGTCATCTGAACAATCCAGGAGGACACCGTAGCCTTGGACGAATCAAAGATGGAGCAGTTGCGGTGGACGAAGAGGAATACGTCCTGAAGCAGGTCGTCAGCTTCGGAATCGTCCCGCAGGATGCGCATGGCTACTGTCCGCACAAGGCGGGCATAGCGACGAAACAGGATCGCAAGCGCTTCCCTGCTCCCGTTGCTGATCTGGGCGATGACAGCCTCGTCGGAGGCCGCAGTGTCCAAAACCGGGCTTGAGGCTGACGCTTCTGATGTTCGACTGCCTGCGGCGGGGACAACAAACCCAGGTAAGCGGATTGTGACGGAGGAATTCATCGGCAACGGGTCCGGAATTCGTGCTCGAGGAGCTGTTTTTCAGCCACGACACTTCCCTGCTGGGGAGACAGACTTCGGTTTCGGGGCATCGATTTTGGCAACACTTCACCGACCTGCGATTTCGCACACATCGCAACACATGTAAACGACTTACTTTCAATGACTTACAAAAGTACCTGCCAGCGCGGACTCAGTCTTACCTTGCCTCCTTGAATTCCACAACGAAACAGGGTCGCTGCAATTCGTCCAGTGTGAGCGGAAACCGAAACACGATGTCGCCGCCCGTAATCTCATCACGACCCGTAATCTCATTCGGTGGTGGGAAAGCTGAGTATGAGCGACATTCGGCCCACAGGTACAACGCTTGTCGGCCCTTCGCGAAAAATTCGGCAACCGCATCAAGACCATGCGTTTAGCTCGGAGCATGAGCCAAGAACAATTTGCGGAACTGCTAGAGATCTCTGTCGATTTTCTTAGCCTTATCGAACGCGGAATCAACGCTCCATCCTTTGAGAACCTAGAAGTTTTCTCCACCCAACTCGACATCCCTGTTCATGAGCTTTTTGTGTTCGAGGACGACGCGGCACACCCGAATAGCTAATTCTGTGGACCCGTAATCTCATTCGGTGGTACCCGGAATCACATTACGCCAGACTTTCGGAAGGTTGCAAGCGAATTTTGAACAGCCTCCGAAAGCAATTCGGCCTACGGCTCCTCCAGATCCGACATGATCTGGGGAAGAGTCAGGAAGACTTTGCCGAGATGATAGGGATGTCTGTGGATTTTCTTAGCTTGATTGAGCGAGGGAGGAATGCTCCTTCTTTTGAGAAGCTCCAGCGCATGGCCACTGCTCTCAGAATGCCAGTCGCTAGTCTTTTCACCTTCGACAAACAATCTTCCCGAACTCGTAGCAGAGCACACCGGCAGTAACGCGTGACGAAGATGCTATTTCGTACAACGCTCAAATTTCCGAATCAATGAGGTAAAACTCCTCGCGGCCGTTGTTCAAAAGCTTCCCGTTAAAGCGGCTTCGACTTTTGCAGCGGCATCGTCCTGCATGTGCGGCAGGACATGGGAATACACATCCAATGTAAAAGCAGCACTGGTATGCCCGAGTTGCTCTGACACGACCTTAGGCGATACGCCTACCGTTAGCGCCAGCGTCGCGGCAGCATGCCTCAGATCATAGAGTCGTATATTCGGCAAGCCGGCCCTTTTCAAGATCGGTTTGAAATGCTTGTAGACCAGGCTATTTACATTCACTGGCCGTCCGAATTCCGTAACAAAGATGAGGTCCACGGCCTCTGGCCATTCTTCGGGATCACCAACCGGGTGCGCAGTCTGGAATTCCTTCAATTGCTTCAGTCGCGCGAGAACCCAATTCTGTAATCTGATCAGCCTTCGACTGCCGGCACGCTTTGTCTCACCGTACTCCCACTGTCCCGTAGGCCCTTTCCGAAGCGTCCTTTTAACACTCACCGTTGCACGTTCCCAATCGACGTCCTGCCACTTGAGACCGATGCATTCGCTTGGCCGCATGCCGGTTGTAATCGCGACAGCGAACAGAGTTCCGTACATTGTGGGTAATGCGAATTTCAAGAATGTCTTTGCCTCATCGACACTGAGTACCCGCATCTCGCGTCTTCGGATACGGGGCAGCTTCAGTCCTTTAGTCGGCACTTCCAAGATCATTTCCCAGCGCAAGGCCTGTCTGAATGCCGCATTCAGAACCCAGTGCGCACCTTGGACTGTCCTAGGCGAGAGTCCACGATCTGACATCGCTTGATAGACATCTTGGACGTCTAGTGGCCTAATGCCCACAAGAGTCTTCTTGCCAAGAGATGGGCGAATATATTTCGCAAGCAGACTCTCGTAGCTTTCATAGGTCTTGCTGCAAATTTGCGATTTGACCGTCTTGAGCCACTGATCGAGGTATTGATCCAAGCGAATCTTTGCACCGTCCCGCTCGATATATGCTCCCAGTTCATTGACCTTCTTTCCCAGAAACTTCTGCGCCTGCCGCAGGGAGCCGTGAACGGTACGGTTGTAATAGTTGCGTTGTTTGGTCTGAGGATCGCAACCCATAGGGATGCGAATCATCCAGGTGTTTTCGCGAACGGCGATGATCTGGCCCAGTTTGCGCGTCATGAGGACACCTCCTTTCTTTGCTCCAGTGCATGGAGCAACTGGTTCCACTGATTTCTTTGTGGTTGAAGCTTTCTAGAGCGAGAGACCGTTCATTAGAGCCGCTTCCATCTTGGCGGCAGCTTCATCCTGCATGTGCGGGAGCACGTGGGAGTAGGTATCCAGCGTAAAGGCGGCGCTCGCGTGTCCGAGTTGCTCGGATACCACTTTGGGCGCGACTCCGACCGTGAGTGCAAGATTCGCTGACATGTGGCGCAGATCATACAGCCGGATATTCGGTAAGCCAGCTTCTCGCAGGAGTGGCTTGAAGTGCTTCTTGACCAAGTATTCCTCTTTGATCGGCTCACCATGGGTGGTCGTAAAGATCAGATCAGCGAAAGCGGTGTCGCACGCGTCGCCAGCTGCCTCAGTCTTATCTTTCATTCGTCTGAGTAATTCGAGCACCCAGGTCTGCAGCTTGACCAGTCGACGACTGCGAACTCGCTTCGTGTCCGTAAAGATCCATTGCCCATCGTCACGGTGAATCGACCGAACGACACTTACAGTTCCACGATCCCAGTCGATGTCTCGCCAGCAAAGGGCAAGATACTCGCTCGGACGCATTCCGGTAGTGAGCGCCACAGCAAAGAGGCACCCTCGGGGGGAATGGACTGCGACCCTGAGAAATGATCGAGCCTGCTCGGTCGTGAGCACCGACATTTCTCTGCACTGTGGGCTTGGAACCTGAACTCCCTGCGTCGGATCCGCGAGGAGCAATTGCCAGCGTATGGCTTGTCTAATTGATGCCCGCAAGACGGCATGAGCGTATCGAATAGTTCGGGCGGAAAGTTTCCGGTCCACCATGATCTGATACGCAGTCTGGATCTCCAGAGGCGAGAGTGAAGCCAGCATTCTTCCGCCGATTGCTGGGCGGATGTACCTCCGAAGCATGGCTGCGTAGTCACGGTACGTTTTTCCGCGGACTTTTGGTTTGACGGCCGTTTTCAGCCAGTGATCCAAGAATTCATCTACAGTCACCTGAAGACCTTCGATGCCGCGAGCAAGATCGCGTTCATGCAACCTCTTTGTTAGGTAAGCCTGCGCATATCGCAACGAGCCGTAAATGGTTCGATTGTGGTAGGTGCGCTTGCGCGTTTCACGTTCGCGCCCCAAGTAAACGCGGACGAGCCAACGACGCTCGCCGCGTGCGATGATCTGACCAACCTTACGAGACATAGAAGTTTCTCCTTTCTCCGGAGCAGATGTCGATCCCGGCGGTTTGCAGGTCCTGGTTTTCGGGAAACATAGCGGTGACAACTGCGGCATCCTAGCCGCACACAAATCTGAGAAGAATTCGAAGAAAAGTGGGGTTTTTCACCCACCGACAGTAAGTCGGCCCAGCAGGCGTTTTGCCCGAATGCTGTCGTGACAGCGTTTGCGTGGATAAGCATTTTAACGACTTAACAGAACCGCGAGGACTGCCAAAGTTCGCGGAAGTCGTATAAGACATAGCATTTTGTGGGTTGGGTTGTGGGTTGAGAACTTGCGGCTCGTGCCCTCCTAACCATGTAGTTTCCAGATTGTCCCCTCACCTGTAAGAATATTTCGGAAGCGTGAGCCCGCGCCATACCGAAAAAGGAGCACGTATGAAATTGCTTCGATTAAGACAACGAGACCAGGACAATTTTGTGGAAGTGCCGGAGATCGCTATGGACTGTCACCTGGCGAGGTCTGAGAGCCAAAAATTCTATCTGGTCATAGGCAGTCGGGTGAGCATACTACTGGACGAAACCACGCTTGCTGAACCGGAGCCTGAATTATTTGACCAACTGTGGTTAAGACCAAGTATTTCATCTCAGGAGCGGACAGGCATTTTTCAACGGTGGCTGACCAATCTTACCGAGGCACCGGTCCTTACTGCTGCAACTCCCGTGCAGGCGTGGGCCTCGTTCTGGGGAGCGTACAGCCCCGTAGCTCCGATCATTCCTCTTCCTCCCGCGCCCCCGCGTCCGCCTTCCATATACGGCCACCTTCCGTTTGCGACCACGACCTTTCCCGAGACAGTCATCTACCGTTGGGAAGCCTTTCCGACGAGTAGAAGAATCGATAGGAGCGTGAATCCTCCCACGATTGCGAAGGACACCTATGCTGCCCCAGCATCAGAGGCTCCGTTCGCTCCAACCGGATTTGCGGCAGTGGCCCGGTTCGCCCTGCCGAATCTGATGCCGGCCTGTTTTCGGTGGGAGCTGCAGCCCTTGGCCGGAACGCATCTGGAGTGCGGCGCCTCGGTTCCGCTGTACGGTCAATCGGGCGGCGGCGTCGAGGTAAAGTTCACCAGTCTTACGAATAACCGTTGCCCGATTGCCGATCCAATCGTATTACCCGCCCTCTAAGAACGTCTAATAACGATCAGAGGATTTGCAGCAGAGGCAAACAGAGGGGCAAGGGTTAAATCAAGACTGCCCACTGGTCCGCGGATTTACGCCACTTCGGGCTGCAATGCCGTATCCTCGGTGTGTGTAATCAACCCGGTCTTATGGTCCGTCGTATAGCCTGCGTTGCGCAGGGCCAGGAGGACATCGGTAAGGTGAAGCTCATCGAGCATGCAGTGCTCTTTAATGGCTTTGCGCAGGATTCGCGCATATACGTGGCTCGGATTGCGCAGGTCCTTAGCAGATAATTCTTTTACCGCCTCGGTGATTAGCCGTTGCGTATCACCGTTCTTCAGGGGATGCGCATCGTCAACTCTTTCAGCGGTCGTGGGTTTCTGCATCGTCAGTATCAAGTCCACCGTCACCACGCTCTCGGAACCGGAGTTAAGACCTTTTACAGAGCGCTGTCCCTTATCAAGTATTGCTACATGGGCGGGCGCCGCATTGAAGCCTGCGTCCCTCATGGCCCGCTGCACCAGTCCCCATATGAGCCCGCTGCTGTTGCCAAAGACAACCGACATGTAGCGCCCCTGCTTCAGCACGCGAAATGCTTCAGCAAACGCAGAACGAAGCAGCGCCTCGTAGCGATCGGCAGCCCCGCTTTTCTTCTTTCCCGTAGTATGAACGACTGCCTCAGAAACATGATTCGTTACTTCGCCCAGCCAAGCCTCGTGAAACAAGTTCATGTCGCTGTAGAAAATGTTGCTTCCGAACGGCGGGTCCGTGAAGACATAATCGACCGACTCAGTGGCGAGGTGCGCAAGGTTATCAGCGGAGGCGAGGTGGTAATCGAGAGCCTCCTTGGCACACGCATTAAATAATGTCCTGTCCCCATAGAGAACCTCGTCCGCGCGAATGGCGGCCTCGATCTTCCGGCCAAAGAGCTCGAACACATTCCACTCGTAATAGACCGGGGCGATGTAATAAGTCTGATTCTGAGCATTCAGGGGTCGTTCGGCGCTCCACTGATACCGCCGCGAAGCCCGTGGCAGGATGGCCGTGAAGGCAAATTTCAGCTTCTGCAGGAGGGCGGCATCCTCAACCGCATTAATCGCGCGCCAGAGTTCCAGCAGGGCAATCGCATTGCGCGGCGAGAAGAAGTCCGCGGTGCGGACCATGCCCGCTTTGCCCAGGCCGGAACGGCTGAACATCTCGCGCTCTTCGTCAATTACGAGAGACGGGATTTCGCGCTGCCGGGGATCCCTTGCTGCTTCCTCGATCATGTGCAAATCAAAATCCGATACCGCCTGCTCGACAAGCCGCCCTTGGGTATTTCGTGCGACGGTCTCCACGGGCACGTCGGCATCGCGCTTCCAGTTGCGCCGAACGAACGCCGCCTGGCACTGAGGACAATTCTTGGGCGGCGCGCCCTTCCGAGACAAATGCCGGAAGTAGACGAGGGGCGTGTTGCAGGAAGGACAGAGATAAGTGAACGACCAGACGGTGCGGACCATTTCGACGAGCTCGCCATCGCTTGCCCTCCGGGTCGCGTAAAGATTGCCGATTGCCTCGCGCGCTTTCGCCGCAACTTCGTCTTCCGTTTTTTTCAATTTCTCGGGATCGACCTCCGCCACATAGCCCATGGCAATATGACGCCCCAGCACCGAGATATCGCTGAGTGCCGCCTTGCGGCCCAGACGCACAGCGGCAAGACCGGTCATGCCGGAGCCTGCAAATAAGTCGGCTATCACCTCGCCGGGCTCACTGAAGGTCTTAATGAAGGGTTCAATCGCCCCCACCGGCACCTTGGTCAGGTAGCCGTGACAGTTGTAGATGGGGTCGGTGCGGGGTGCGGTGATGGTCTCGGGCAAAGAGGTTAGGGGAGGGGCCACGTTACTACTTCTCCTTTGAAATCTGGCAATTAAACACCAGATGTGTAACGTTAAGTCTGTAGACTCATTGTTTACACATTTCTAGCCTCAGAAGCAAGTAGGAAATCACGGCGGAAGTGTGCAGCGCAACCCTAAAGAGATTTTTGGCGGCAACGTCAGACGAATCCGAAACGAAGCGGGCCTTTCCCAGGAAGAGCTCGCCTTCCGCGCCAAGCTCCACCGAACCTATATCAGTTCCCTCGAACGAGGCGAGAGAAATGTTTCGCTTGAGAACATCTTCGCCATTGCCGAAGCGCTGAAGGTTCCGCCCGGCGACCTCCTGAAACCCACGAAAGGCTTCGACTGATGGGTTTCAAGGCCGACACCAGTTTTCTGAGGTTCTTAAGCATGGGCGCCCTTGGCGTCCGGCAGACCATGAAGCAGCTCGCCGGCATGGGTTTTGTTCCCATCGAGCTGGAGCGTTACAGCGCTTCCAACAAAATCTGGATGACGAAGGTCAAGCGCCTGCGCCTTGCCGATGTGCTGTGTGTTCGCACGGGGCTGCGCGTGGAGGTCCGCGCAAAGTCCGATCTCAAGATACGGATGAGCGACGCGCCGGCAAATCCCGACCGCACCTGGGATGCGAGCTTGCGGGACAGCGATGTCATTGCCCTGATCGCAGTAAAGGAATTGGATGGACAGCAGCGCCCGGCGGACGAAGCGGTGTTTTTCGGGGTGAAGGCACTTCGTGATACGGTCGGCCACTCCAAACTGGGTCCCCCGAAATCAGCATCGGAAGGAGCGGAACGCGACAGGACCTGGCCCTCAACCACGCCTTCATGCGACGGCACCGTTCAGTCCGTCACCGCCGACAAGCTTGTTGTCGCGATGAACACGGGCGCGGGCACGACCCGCAAGCAAACCTATACGCTCAACGGCAAGCACCCTTATGTAAAGCCGGGAGACGCATTCAAAGCGGAAGTATCCATACTTGCCGGTGCCCCGGATAAGCTCGCTGACGTTACTTCTTTTCTCGCGAAAACTTACGACCCGATTACCGACCTGAAATCGGATAACCCCGTTGATCGTTACGCAGGAGTGAAATCACTTCCCCGCCGCGAGGACTTGCGTGCCCAAGCGATTCCCGCGCTGGAAGCCTTGCTCAAAACCGAAAAGGAAGAACGCGTCTCCCTGGAAGCGGCGGGAGCATCCGCTGCGCTTGGCTCTGCACTCGGCCAGGAACAGATCGGCAAGGTAGTGTGGGGGCAGGGGCGTCAGGATCTGCGCATGGAGGCTGTGCTCATACTTACTGAACTCGGCAGTCCGTTCGCCCGCACGGAACTCATCCGGGTTGCAGGCGAGCAGAAATTCGCCGGGGATGAAATCCGGCAGGCTGCGGTCTGGGGCCTGGGCAAGGCCGGCCTTAAGGCATATGACCAGCTCCCTGCATTCATCGCCGATAAGGATGAAAACCTTGCTCTTCACGCCATCGTGGCATTCGGGCCAGACACACCGGAAAACATTATCCGGACTCTTATTGCAGATCTTGTCAAAGCTGACCCGACGCGCGCCCCCGCCGTGTCCGAAGCCCTGCGGCTCATTGCCGGCGAAACCGTAGTCAAATGCCTGATCGAAGCCGCCGCCGGCGGACATGACTGGGTTCTTGCAACATTGGGTCGTTTGCCACCGAGCCTTGTGAAGCCAGCGCTCGCGGGATCGGAACTGCTTAAGAAGCTTGCTCCCATGTTGCTGCTCAGCGAAGGCGCAAACTGGCTGGCATCTGAGGATCGGGTCATGGACATTGCCTTCTTGACCAAGCAGAACCTATAGAAGCAAGGGACCGTCCCTCCACTACTCCCTCAATTCAGGCCATCGGCTATCGAGCCGTTGCTGCGAGTTCTGCATAACGGCACAGAGCATTGGCAAGCTGCATTTGCCGTGGAGTGTGACACTCAGGCTCCAGCAGCTTTGGACTTGCCACGATGATGACCATCGCTTGAGCTCGCGAAGTCGCTACATTCAACCGGTTCAGACTGTAGAGGAATTCCATCCCGCGCGGCGCATCTTCAGGCGACGACGTGGTCATCGAATAAATCACGACAGGCGCCTGCTGTCCCTGAAACTTGTCTACGGTGCCTACCCGCGCGTTGGGAAGCCGTGCGGAAAGGTCCGACACTTGAGTGTTGTAGGGTGCGACAATCAAGATGTCACCCAACTGTAATTGCCGACTGTTGCCTTTGTCATCGACCCATCTCACACCAGGCGCAATCAGGCTCTTTACCAAGCCAGCGATAGCGTCAACCTCTTCCGGCGACGCATTCTGGTTGCCCTGATGCTCGACTGAAAGATACCAGAGACACGATTCTCCCAACCAACCCAGCCCTTCAATGCGCTGATTTTCGAGGCCCTCACGTGATTGAAGGCGTCGTTCATAGAACACTTCAGAGGTGAACTCAGTCAACTTCGGGTGCAGACGCCATGTTCTCTCCAGGAAGAGGCCCTTTTCAGGAGGGATCGTCTTTGCTCCGGCGAGCAGATGCTCCAATGCCGAGAGGTCCGCGCCCTCCGGGTGACTTCCCCGAAGCGGCTGCTCCAGTTGTTGTGGATCACCGAGCAATACCAGGCTTTTCGCAGCCTGGGAAACGACAAGTACGTTCGCCAGCGACATCTGTCCCGCTTCATCTACAAAAAGGACATCCACGGCCTCAAAATAATCCTCACGCGCCCAGAGCCATTGCGTTCCCGCAAGAACGTTGGCACCGTCCAGAAAGGCGGCAAGTGTGTCCTCGTTATCAATCGTGGTTTGAATGTGTGACGGGTCCTGCTCCGGTTTGTCTTCCTTTTTGACTTTCTGAACGCAGCGCAGGCTTGCAAGATCTTCTTCGTCCGCGGCCTTCACGACTTCCTTAAGCAGATTGCTAATTACTTTGTGACTCGTCGCCGTGATTCCCACTCGTTTACCCCGGCGTACCAACTCGCAGATCATTCGCGCCCCGGTAAAGGTCTTGCCCGCTCCTGGCGGTCCCTGAATCGCAAGCGCCGAATCATCCAGCATCGGACCCAAGCGTTTGGCCGCATTCAACGTTGTCTCTCCGGGAACGACCAGAGCTTGATTATCTCCCGCCAGTCGAGGCTCCCGCCGAAGCAATAGGTCTCGCGCGGCCCGAAATGATCCGGGCGCATCCATCCCATTTGCGTTCACCCATACCCCAATGCGGTACAACGAATCGGCGAGAACCTCCGTGCCGGGGCCTACCTCTTTCGCATACACGGCGCAAGGGTGAACCTCCGCAGTTTTCTTCGTCTTCTTAATATCAATCAACCGAGCGGCTATATCGATCCCAACGGCCTCCCCAATCTTCTCCTTCTTGGCGCACAGTTCTTCCCCCGCGCGAATATCCGTCTCCTGCTTTTCAAAAGAGTAACGATCCGTTGGTATGTTGCGCTGTACGCCTAACCTCTCCACAAAATGCAACCCTGACAACGCGGAACGCTCATCAAGAAGTTCCTCGTCTGTCAGCTCGCCCAGACGGTAGAACTCCCACCACTCCGATTTCACTTCACGGCGATGCCAATCCAGCAGATGTGCGAGAAGCCAACGCGCGCTCTGTTCCTCGGTGCGTTCCTCGGGATTCTCCGGTACTCCTTCGCGAAGATTGGCTGCCAGTGCCGCGCTCCGCTGTTGGCGCTCATCCAAGTTTGCCGAAGGCACTCTCTCCGATAGTGCGGGCCTGGCTATTGCACGTCCGCCTTGTTCCAGTTTCCGCCGCTCGGTTTCCAGCCAATCGCGCAAGCCCTGGGTCGAATTACAGTCGTCCGCGTTATACAGTGCCATCGTCCCGCGCAGTGTCTCGTCAGTGGGCGCCTGTTCCCCCATCTCAAGAGCGTGCTGCATTTCGCGCACGGCGGCGCGGGCGTTCACCAATGGCACCTCTCTCTGGAAGCCATAAAATGCTTCGAGCGCCTTCAGAGAGTATTCTTCAACGCTCGCGCGTACGGCGCGTTTTATAGCGGTGTGAAGGTCCACTAACAAGAATGCACGTAACATGCGGTCGATCTCGTTTTCGCGCGTCGCGTAGCGCCCCATGAGTCGCTTCAGTGCGCCGGTTTCGTATCCGGTAAAGTGATACACGTGCATTGCAGGGTACTGCGCCCAGCGAGCTATCACCCGATCCACAAACCACTCAAACGCCCGCTTTTCCTGTTCGGCGCTCACGGCCCATTGGCACTCATAGGCTGGATTTCCATTCGCATCCGCGGTGACGAAACCAAACAGATATTCACGCCCGCCACGGCCGATGAACGGATCTCCTTCCAGATCGAAAAACATATCGCCGGGGGAGGGCTCGGGCAGGAGAGAAAAACCATGTTCCTCATTCAGATCAAGGATTTCGTGTACAAGCATCCCCTGCGTCCGGCCGGCGACCTGAACCCTCGCTTGTTCCCTGACGCGAACATAGCCGGAAGCAGATCCATGCTCCGGGCGTCGTTCAAGCGGCAGCGGCATAACCGCGAGATTTCCTACCGCTTTGACATCCCAGGAATACAACTGCTTCTGCTGCAGCCTGCTAATCCCGGCCACTAGCGATAAGTGATCATCCTTTCGCCGTTGCCCATCGCACTCAGCCCACCAGCGACAAATTGAGCAATGTGGCGTGGGCTCCGGGTAGGTTGCGCCATCATTATTCTCGACGGCGTTTTCAAGGCGATTCTTTACGTGGCGGTAATAGGCCGCATACTCAGAGACCCGGTACGCTTCAGAAGCGAAGCCTTCGCCTGGCGGCACGACATGCATGTACTCGGGCAATTCACCCTGAATGTCAGCCAGACACTCTGAATACAGAGACAGTTGCAGTATTGTCGTCGCCTTCGTTTCCAGTGCCAGCTTACAATCATGGATCTCATAAGACCATGGGCCGAGTCTGCTCGCACGTTCGACACGACGCAGCACATCTGCCCGTCCAAACCAGCGCCCCTTCGCCATCAAGGGTTGGACAATGACATCCACACCTTTTTCCATCGCCGTTGCGACTTCGCGGCCTGCCTCTTGTTCGCTAGTGCTCCGCAGATCAACAATCGCCAGCCCCTGCGCCGCTAAATGCGTAACGTACGCATTCTCGTGTTCCAGGCCGCGCTTTTGGAGAACCCACAGGTCGGGTGAGTGCCATTTTGGCGCGGGTTTTTCGCCGACGGCGACGGCGAAGTCTAGAGATGTCAGGTGACGGCAAGCCAGGTGATTGCTCAGGTCACTTGCGGAGAGATGAAAAACTCCGGGCGCAGCTCTCATGTATTAGCAGCTTTCTTCAGTCGCACACCACGTAATCTTAATGACAACGAAAACACATTGCCAGGGTCAAGAACAGCTCAATTGTTCGGCATGCCATAGATCCGTGCGCGCCGCTGAAAGGCCTCCCGCGATCCTTCGAGCAGGGCGCAGGCAGATTCCCGTGTCTCTGGATCATCAATGGAGCCTCTCGAAACGATTACACCCTTTTCATTCGACGCCCGCAGAACAACGATTTGCTCGGCGTCGCCGAGCACGGCAATATTGGCATTGTGAGTAACCACAATTACCTGACGTCGTTCCTTAGCTCGCCGCAACACAGGTATAACGCTCTGGTAAATAAATTCTCCATCCAGATTGTCTTCGGGTTGATCGATGATGAGAGGCGTGTTGCTGTCCGCGGACAACATTATCGCCAAGAGGACGGATTGCTGCTGCCCCAGCGACAACTGACGGAATTCGCGAGTCCGGGGATGCTTCTTCCCTCCGCTGTCGGTCACAAGTTTTGTCACCGTTAGCCGCGGACGGTCGAAAATCTCAGCACGTTCCAGCCTGAAACGCACCGGGTCCGGCGAGAGCTTTTCAATGACACCCAACGCATCGCTTTTGCTGAAAATGTTCACTCCCTCGTCGGTCGTTAATGCCTGGAGGCTTGACGGGTCCTTGCGTCCAACCGCGTCGAGAAGCTTCGGAAGAGTGAGTTTCTCGGTTAGGGCATTCGCGCGGGGCACCTGTAAGGTTCGCCATCCCATAGTTTCGACAATGATTCCATTGGCTTCGGGTGAGTAGCCGTTCTCGTCAAATTTCAGCGCCACGTTTAAGTCCGCCAAAGAAGCCCTTAACGCGGCGCTCGCCTTCTGTCCAAAAGCAGATCGCTTCATGGCGATGCGCGCGCGCACCGACCATCGCTCTTTCAACGCCTCCTTCCGCTGTTTCCATAAATCTTCGAGATGGGGTTTCCACTTCTTGAGGTTCGTTACATCTTGCTTAAGGCGGGCCTCATCCGTGGCAAGCTTCTGAATATAGGCCATGTCCACCCGAATACCTTGAGCTTCGAGTTCTCGCTTTTTGTCATCGATTTGCTTCAGAATGCTCTGTTCCTTGGCCCTCCAGGCGGTAAGCTGCTCGGTGACCACGGTGGAAAGGGTGGTCGCAGCGCCTTTGACAGTGGTTTCAACGCTTGTGAGGGCATTCTCGAAAACGCCCGCCTGCGCATAGATGGAGGCGAATTCATCGCTGCCCACCACGAGTGTTTTTGGATCAGCGGCGGTTTTCAGTGTGGCTAGGTTCTTTTTGAGATCCTCCTGTGCCGTCCCACGCGCGATTGCCTGGACGCTCGTCGTTATCACCTGACGAGCCTGTCGTTCCAGCTCGACCTTACGCTGAAGTACGATAATTTCCTTTGCCTTGGCCTTTTCGAGAGCCTGGATCTGCGACTGGGCAAGGGCAAGGTCACGCTCGTACTGGGGAATGATTTCTACTTTCCGAATAGCCTCCTCAATCTTTGATTGAAGTTCCAGCAATGTCTGCCGTAACTCTCCCTCGCGCGCAGTTTCTGCTTCGATATCGACAAACCGATCAAGGTAATCCAGGAGTGCAGAGGGGTCCGTCTGCGCACGCTGGCTAATTTGCTGCGTTTCTCCCTGGCCGTAACACTCGACGGGAAAGGTCACCGGTCCCTCAATGGGATCATCAGCATTTTCCACTAATCCGCCACGCGCACGAGTTAAATGGTGTGTCTGCCCGGCCTGGTCCTCGATGAGCAGGTCAATTTGATCGGGCCAGACATCCGAATCGATGACCGTAGTTTCACTAGGCTGGCCGGTCAGGCAGCGCACAGCCTCAAACGTAGTGGATTTTCCTGTGCCCCTCCCGCCGATTATGCAATTGAGATTCGGCCCGAAATGCACGCATTGCCCATCTAGGAATCCTCCAGACATGCGTATTCCCCTTATGAACGGTACAGCCAGAGGTATTTCGTCCTCAATGCGTACGCGCGCACCACCGTCGTCCAGCGCGATGCGAAGGCTGTCGAACGTAAGGGCATTCATTTTGTACCGGGTAACCTTTCGATCACCGCTCGCATTGCGTCCAAGGGCTTGCAATGTGTGCGCATCCGAATTCAGAACTCGGGCGAGCGATTGATGCGTGCCAAGCGCGAGACGACGACTCCTCTCCCGACCTGTACGAACGCGCGGAGGCTCGGGATCGTGATCAGAGTAAGAGATCGTTGATTTCGCACTCTTCAGCTCGATTCCGAGAAGCGCACGATGACAGAGGATATCCTCCTTGTGCGGAGATGAACCGGGAACTTCGATTTCGAGGCCGCCGGGCGCATCGACGTGCGCCAATATGGCGAAACCGCCAAGTGCGCAGACTCTATCAAGACAGTCGAGCATGGCGTTCTGGCAACGCGAGGTCGAAGTATTGCGATCAGCAATGGTAAGCTGCGCATGAAAACGTTGCAGTGTTTCGTGAGTGGGCAGGCAGCAGAGCAAGTGTCCTTCAGGCGTGGAAAGTTCCACTGCCGGGACCACGAAAACGTCAGCGCCAACGGCAGCCGCCAATGCCGGTGCTACTCCCGCAATTTCATTGTGGTCTGCGATAGCGATTATTTTCAGGCCTTCCTTGACTGCTGTTGCGACAATTGCTTCCGGAGTTGCCGTGGTGTCCTTCACATCGTGACTGCCCGCAACACTGTGGATGTGAAGATCGGCACGGAAAAAGCGGGCACCGCGTGGCAATCCGGTGACTTCTGGCAGTTGTGTCATCCCTCATTATCCCTAGACAGGAGAGAATCACCGAACTTTATGCTTCTCGTTCCCAAGTCCCCAACGACGACGCCTTTTCCTGCTTTCTGAAGTTGACGCCATACTGAGAAGCCTTGCAGGATGGCATCCTGCCACTGGTGCTCAGAGCACTCGCTTACTTCCAGTTGCCGGGTTAGCTGCTTAACGGTCCGCAGAATACCGTAGTCAACGTGGTTAACTCCTTCGAGGTATGCGTGATCGTGTGCGTAGTCAAAGACCAGCGCGGAAATACCTTCCTCTATCGCTATCGCTCGACCGCCATCCTCGACGCGATCCACGTCCTTATTGCTCTTCCGTTTGCGCTTCATTAGCTGGCGCATGACCGGCGACCATCCCAATACTGCAGCGTGAGCGAGATGAAAGACATCGTGGTAACGATAGCCGTCGTTCTTGTAAGCGTTGTCCGTAAGCTCATTCCCAAGCGCCGCGCCGTCCAGCTTCAGGCGAACCTTAACTCCGTCGTCACAAATCTCCTCGCTAAATTCAATCCGAAATTTGCGTGGAAGCTGTTCCCCCGCAGGAAAGCCGTCATCGAATAGCCGCATGCGCCCCGGATCTGCGATGTGGGCAGGAAGCCACCGGCTCTTGCCTTTCTTAAGATTCTCCTTTGCGATGGTTTCGAGATTCAGCTCCTCTTTGGAAGCAATATTCGCCACGTACCACAGGATGTCGCCCAGCTCTTCCGCGACCCGTTCCTTGAATATCTGATACGACTCACCCTCGCGCATCCATTTCTTGTATTCAGTGAGAAGCGTTCCAGCTTCACCGGCAAGACCAAGCAACGGAACTATTATTCCTATGCGGCTCTCGTCCTTCCGGGTCCCCGGAACCTGGTCGGTCTTCTCCGCTTCAAGCTGATACTCTCGAAGTTTCATTGCTTAACTCCTTCTCAGATGCTGCGATTGTCTCGTTAAGCCCCCATTTCGGCGGATACCAATATTCGATCACTGTGTCCGTAGCGCGAAATTTCTGCTTAATCCTGGTCCGCCCTGAGCTACCTGTAATTTCGGGATGATGAACGCGAGAGTATTTATCCACTTCGCAGAAGAGGTTCTGGCAGTCGATCAGATGCAGAGGGCGACCCCAAAGCGACTTGAACTGGATTCCAAGGCGCTCGAATTCCGACTGCTGCCTGTCGGCAACAACCCGGATGAGATCGGATTCCGTCAGCCCGCCAATCGACTCAAAGCACTTTGAGATTCCGCCTTTTGCGCCCGGACCCGGAACCACAAACTCCATTTCGGAGAAATTCGTGAGCTTGCTGTAGTTGAGGTCTGTCGCATACTGGTAGGCGAGAAAATCACCGATCATCGGGTAAGACCGCAAGAGTGTGAAAACCTCCAGCATGCTCTTGGCCCCGGCAATTCTAAGGGCAACCTCATCCTCCATCATTTGCATTAGCAGCTTGAGGTGGGCCCGATGCTTTCTTGTCGTTCCGAACACGACGCTACCCGAGGGCATGATATAGGCCCCGGAGTAAATCGCTTCGCTTACGCTGGCCTTCGAGAGTACCTGATCGTAGGCCTTGAAATCGAACCCCGCGTAGCTGATTGTCCCGAAGGCTTTTTCCAGCAACTGCCAGGTTTCTATTTTGTTGAAGAGTTTGAATAGGATCGTCCGAAAGAACAGCTCTTCCTCCGATTGATCCCCGCGGTAAATGACTTCCTTAATCAAAAACTGGCTGACCCGATCCGACGCCCTGTATGCGTTTGTAAACTTGAACTCGGAAAGTATGCGATCCGAAGTCCAGGGCGGCGGCTCATGCTTCCACCGTTTGAAGAAAATCTGCTGACGCTCCGCGGCAAAACGCCAGTACGTGTCATAGACCACCGTTGGCTTGGCCGGAGAAAGAGTACTGAACACGGCAGGGGGTGAGATTCTTGGGGAGCTGACTGTTGACAGTTCCAATGGTATTTGGATGTTTTGTTCCTCAGCCCTATCAGTTCCCGCGTTGCTGAGAGACAAAGCCAGCTGCCGTACCGCGCCTTCGATTGAACGATTGTTGTCAACAGGGACGATTCTTGTCCTGCCCTGTTCTTCCGCTGCTAGGCGCTCATAGAGTTCGTTCCATTGCAGCCATTGCGATTCGGGCTCGGGACGCAGAGGTTTTTCCCGCTGGACGAGAAACACCACACATGGCCGGATAGCCCCCCACGCGGCCAGCTCCACATCAATCATGCTTTCCAGGAGGCGCTTATCGCTCCCGCCCGCGAGTCCATAAACCTTGGTGGACCACCAGAATCTGTCCAAAACAACGGACGTTCCTGCGCGCAGAGCCGGAAGTATTACAGCTTCGATCGCATCGATATGTGCCGCAATGTGCATCAGCTGCAGGCTGGAGGAGGATATCCTCGCTACCCCGAAAGACTGGGGAGCATGATGAAGGTCATAGACGAGTTTGCCGATCGTTCCTTCACTCTTGCCTGGAAATGAGAGGAGCTTCGCCGGCGTGCCTTTTTCATTCAGCATGGCGGTGAAGCGGCTCGACAGCTCGCTCTTTCCCACGCCGTCCGGCCCTTCAAATACGTAGAGTTTCCCGAGCTGACGCACTAGGCCACCCTCGCTACATATTGATCGACGATTTTTTCCAGAGTGTTTTTCAAGGGTGCTAAACCGGACTTGCTATAACCATCGCCAAGCGGAAGTTTGAGCGAGGAAGCAATACAGGTCACCTGCGCCAGACGCAAGCCCATCTGCTTCGCCATGAAGCGACCCAACCAGCAAAGCCCGAGATAGTTCCCGTAGGCTTTGGGGACGTGATGCTGGAGCGCGTAAAATCCGGTAACGTCAAGGGTCCCGTCTGAAACACCAAACGCTACCTGCTGCAGGCATGGGAAACCACGCTGCCGGCTATTTGTGTGATCGCGCGTGGGATCGAATATCGATGCCTGCAATGCGCTATGGCGGTGGTTGCCTCCTTTATATGTTTCGACGATATGCTCCAGCTGGTTGATAAGAGGAGTGCCTTTGGGATGTCCTTCAGGCGCATACGCCGTGAGCCTCCGGAAGTAGACCCCTTTACCATTTGCCCTGCATTTCGCAACCACTGGCCACACTCTTTCGTAGCGAGCATAGAGACGGCTGGCATCATTCTGAGCGCGGGGTGTCCAGAGCGAATTAGGAAAAATGGTGCTCGCCACGGTGCGGCACAACTGGTCGTTGACCTCGTCAATCGCAGTCTGGACGCCAGGCACCTCGATTGGCAGCGAACGCTCGTCGAATTCCGAGATCGTGATGACCGCGGGCGCCATTTCACCAGCGCCCGGTTCCATCAGACGAAAGAATATTTCCGCCCATGCGAGCGATAGATTTGAACTCTTCGCCACGTACAGCTTACTCATCTTCCACCTCCTCCAGAAACCGGAAACGCGCCAGTCCAGTGAATTGCTTGCGGCTCACGCGAATGTATTGGGCCCACGCCGTATTACCAATGAGGGCTCTGCCGATACCGGGCCGCACGGCGCGCGCGAGGAGGCGATTTTGATCCCTGTCAATGGACTCCACCACGTCGCCTTCAATCACCGCGGCCGAAGGCAGAAGCAGGACATCGCCAGCGTGCGCGTCGATAGGCCGCCCCGACCATGCCTCGTCAGCAACGATGAGGTGCTCTTTGCATTCGCCTCCAATAATGGATTTGCGAATCTGCGGACCTTTAAGCTTTTCGAGAACTATCGCCTGACTGCGCTCAAGCAGGTTCATCCCCCACTGCATGTTGCCAATGAGCGTCACGTATCCCACGCCGAGCCAGGAGGCGAGCGCGGACATCTGCGCGGCGGAAATGTTCTTCGGACTCCAACGCCTCAGCGCCAATCCCTTCAGCAACGCGGTCTTTGGCATGAGCAGGGCGGACGCGAAACAATCTGCTTCAAACTCCTTGGGGTCGTAACGACGCCGTTTCCCACGCTCTTCGATCAACTCGTCGAACTGCTCTCCGTGGCCGTAGGCGTGGTGACCGAGCTCATGGGCACAGGTGAACGCTTGCCGTCCCGGCGGTCGAAGTGAGGACACAATAGCCACCGGCTTGCCCGGTGAATACACACCCTCGGCCGAAGGCAGTTCCGCGAATCTGACTTCGACACCCATCTTCTCCGCCAAGTCATACACGCAGCACGGCTGATCGGGCGCGATACCATACTGCTGGCGAATTCTCAGGGCCATGCTGCTTGCGCGAAGGGCGAGACGACGGCGCTCGGGTGTCATTTATGCTCCTTTGGTTTGCGGAGCATTCGCAGCAGCGACATCAGCCGGTCAATATCCTGATCTTTCATTTTGGATAGTTCGCGTGCGGCGAGAAGTATGCGGTCTTCACCCGCGTCAGACTCCTCGGACGCGGTGGTAAGCCACTCAACGCTGACTCCGTACAGGGTTGCGAACTCCGCGAGCTCCTCTCCAGCCACCCGCCGTCTCGCCGCCTCGATTTCCGAAATGGTCGGGCGGTGCATCTTAAGCAGTTTCGCCACCTGTCCTTGGCTGAGTCCCGCCGCTTCACGCGCGGTTTTCAGGCGGCCGGCGATCTGTTCGCGTGTGCTTTCGGGCTTGCTCATGCTGCTTTCCCCTGGATTTGAGCGAGCCGCGCCGCAATCTGGGCTATCGTAAGAAGTTTTTCGTTGTCCTTCTCCACGAAAGCATTGTCGTGGGGGCATTTGCATTTAAGCTTTTGCTCCAAGGCCAGCGTGGTTTCTATCGCGAGTAAACTGTCAAAGAACCCGAGATCGCCTAACGGCGTCGTCGCGGGAGTAATCTCCTGGCCGGGCTCCCCGCAGCCTGCTTGTAGTTCCGCGAGAGTCTCGATTATTATTTGTTCGATTTCGGCGCTGGTCATGGTCTAATCCTCTGAAGAAGGCGTTCTTACCGACTGGTAAGAAAACCTTACCATCTCGACCGCGGACTGTCAACAGGTAACAGGTCACAGGATTTGTCCCTTCTGCAATAACGACCGGAGGCCTCGGCCTATTGTGGGATCTGCTTCTCGGCTGTTAGTGCTAAGAGGCCGTCAGTAGATTTTCGTGTAGCACCCATCAGTGGTGGCGGGTTGCTCTCTCAGAAATGCTACGAGCGTATCGAGCGCGGCTTCCCATGCAGTCCGTGCCAATTCCTTGGTTGGATAAGTGCCTGCGGAGATCCAAGCGGTGATTGTGAACCCACTAACGTTGGCGTCCAAGAAAGTAGCGCCTTCCAACTCGAAGTTGTAACGGACACCGACTTGCTGATTCTGCGTCCAGTACCACTGATTAAAGAGAAAAAACAACTTGACACAAAAAGCGGCGTCCGCAACCAATTCACCATAGTTGAAGGCAAATTCCAGATAACCGCTAATCCAGTGACCTGAATCATTCTTGCCGAACGCCTTCTCGCACCCCACCGTGAAAAACGGGGAGTCCGCTGCATTCAGCGCAATAAGCGCATTCTCCAAGGCTGGCATCTCTTGAGCCTCTGGAATTGCTGCTATCTCTGCGGGGTTTGATTTTAGCGGCTTGAAGCCGTGATTCCTGGAACCATCCGGTCGGTCTTCATCGGCTCCCCCGTAAGGTATCCCCTTGCCGCCGTTCTTGATGGAGAGAAATACCGTAGAGTTTTGCATTTTTTGGTCACTCCTGGTGCATGATAATCCGGTTTAACTAGGTCTCCAGAAGGTCGTGATCTACCGCCCAGCGCCATATGGCTCCATCCAATTCGGCCAAATTGCGAGCGCCCGCCGGATGTTGATTCTGAACCGCTAATCTGAGCTTTTGGGCTAGGTCGATGTACCGCTGACCTTCAGTGGCTCCTCTACGACCGCGCAGCTTGATATGTGATAACCATTTCTGCACAGGCTTATTGCTAATTGGGTACAGCTCAGGGAAGTAGTGACATAACATCTCACTGAGCCATGCGCGCCGCATGGGGTTGCCTATTTTACCAAGTTGGTCAATTTCCTTAGTTACGAGATGATCCAACTGTAAAGTAGATGAAATTTTGCGCGTATCAAGGATTCTGATAAGGGCACCACAAGCCTCTTCCCACTTCGCGGACTTCCCGGCGAACTGAAGACCGCTGCCTTGAAGTCGCGATTTGTGGTGTGCCCAAAGGTTCCAGAACGCCTGCCAAAACTGACTACGTCGGATTTTGCCACGTGCGCAGCGCACTGCCGCCGCACGTATTGGTTTAGCGATCTCGTGAAAAGTCGCCTGTTTGTGTCGGTTCTCACGGACGGCTCGCGCGCACGCTGATCCACGCGGCAAATCAGATGGCTTGATTTGAAAAACATTCTTTCCCGCTTTTTTCCCTTTGTGAGCTACCTTGGCTTCCTTGTAGTGATGCTTAATCCAATCCTTGCTGATCGGCGATGAATCCGTTGAGACCGAGTCGAGCCAGGCGCTAAGCCGCGCGAAGTCGTGGGAGGAGATTGCTGTCATCACATTCGCTTCGCAATTATTGGAAAAAGCTGCCTTCGATAGGTTCGACGATCCGATCATGCAGTAGTATTTTCCAGAATGAGTCTTCCACGCTACGATCTTGGGGTGAAATCCTCCCGATTGCGATTGCACCGCCAGGAAGGAAAACGAAACACGGGGCGGAATCCAGCGCAGGACGTTAAGCATGGCAGCCTTCCGCGTCAGCCCGAAATCAGTGCCGACGAGGAACACAACACGTTTGCATGCCGAGCCGAGCTTATGATTCGCATCCCAGTCTGTCAGATAGGCCGATGCGATGTAGAGTTCTTCTGCCTCGTCTAACGCGCGGTTGTAGATATCGCGAAGTTCAGTGGGCTTAGTGGCGTTCGGGCTGACAAGAATATGCACTCGATCCTCCCGCTAAATAACAGTCTTCCCCTCGATGAGCGCCCCGGCGCATTCATAGTGCCAGTTCGTCCTCGTGGACGTTGGAAACTTCTTCAACCTACATGCTGGCGCATCGGGAGGAAACGCTGAATTGTAAAAGACTGTTTTGTTGTTGCGCACGGCTGAGGTGAGGGAGCAAAACAGCGGGACATAATCTTTGCCCCCAAGAAAAACGATCTCACTGTTATCGTCAGCGGGCAGCATACAGAAATCGCGATATCGGTCTGCCTTTCGCCGGCGCTTATAATCTGCCGCACTCGCGCTGAACGTGATGTCGTAATAAGGAGTCAGGAAAGACGCGCTGATTAAGCCCCATCCCGCAGACAAAATGAAAACGTTCGCCACGCCAAACGCTTTAACCAGTTGGCGGTAAGCGGGGTTTTCGTAGAGCTGCCATGCGGGGCACAGGCTGAGCGGATTGTTGCGGGGATGTTCGTTGTACTCAATGAGCATTTCTCTCCACGACTTCCCGTTGCCTGACGGATCGTCGGGCCGCGCATACAGACGAGCGCTGTCCGCCGGTGCCGCTTCCGGCCTGGCAACGAAAACCAGCCGCCTCCCGCCCGCCGAGACCAGGCACCCCGCACTCTGTCGCTTTGTCGCTGCGCATTGAATAACGACTATCATCCGGCGTGAGCTGTTTCCGAGACGAGCGCGTCAAGCTGATCGAGGAAAGCCGGGTCGTAAGGCTTATCAACATAGTCTGAATTCCAAAGTCCGGCACCTTTCACACGCTCGCGATCACAATGATGTCCCAGCCAGCCTCTCGACGGCGGATCGAGAGGAGGCTTTTTGTAATTGCTCACGAGGGCAATGGCGTTTTTCTCGACGTACCCCCTCAAACTCGCGGGTCCGGCATCGTCATCGATCGCAATCCAGAGAAAAGGCATGCTGCCTATGGTGTAGCTGACTTCGCGCTCCAGGGCCTGTTCGCCCGCTCTTATTTCCGTGGCGGCGGCATTCTTGTCTCCCCATGTGGGATAGTCATAGCCCCGCAGCCCGATCAGTGATGTGCCGACGATCAGTCTGAATATTGACCCCCGATGATTGCCTTCGCCGGTACTCTTCTGACCTTTATGTTGCGACAACCGAGTCCATAGGCGGGTACTGCCACCTTCCCGCAGCGCATGAGTCCCAACCCGCACGATCCGTGGACCCGCTCCCCCGCTCCGCTGTCTGAGCGATGCTCTCCCGTCTCTCGAAAGAAGTACACGCCTCTTCGGGGCCACATGATCCGGCCCGAGCACTCGGCCAGCTTCCGCGCTCCGCCGATATACTTCTCAAGCACATCCAGAATGGAATAAAACCTGATGAGGTGCCGGATTCGATCATCATTAGCCATATTGGAAATCCGCCCTCAATACTTTACGTGAAACGTCGGGCTGTCCTCCGGCTTGCCCTTGCGCCGGTCGTAGAGGCGGGTAGTAGAGACATTGGCGTGACCAAGCCATTCCTGCACTTTTGCGATATCAGCTTCGTTCGAGAGCGCATTCATCGCCGTCGCCCGCAGGGATGCGCCTGAGTGCCGCCTTGCGACCGTCTCAACCTGAAATCCGGCACACAACAGGCGCACAGCCAAGTCCAATGATTAGCCGTCAAGTGCGGACGAGAGAGCGTCCGGCTGATGGGCCGGAAGTCAGACTGGCCTCTCCGCGTCTGACTATCCGCGGAAATCTGGCACACAATTCGCAGAAAGAAAGGTCGTTAACTCGAGTTCACAGTCAAAGGTCAAAGAATGTGGTTAGCTGAATGCCAAATTAGATCAGTGACTCGAATGAGTGGCGCGGTTAGTGTCAAATGATGGGGACACTGAAAGTGGGACTGTACTCGTCATCAACAGCAGAACGAATCCTGCTTGAGAGATGACGGTTCGTCTGATGCATATTGACCTAGATACCTCTGTCGTAGAATCACTTTTACTTTAGGTTCATATATACGCGCCAGAAAGCCTTGACATTTCTTGATCTAGCGCCTATCGTTGACGCGATTCGGCGATGCGAAGGATGAAGCGCGTATCGCGCTTCTCATCCGAGGGGGCTTCTTATCGCCGACGATTCCTAAAACAATTTGTCGGTGTGCCGTGGCGCGAGCGAAGCCATGGGATTCGTGTGGCGACCTCACCGGCTCGACCCGGACGTGTTGTAGTTGAGAACGAAGAGGAAGGATGTCTGCCTTGAGGTCTCTGATGGACTTAAGAGAGAAGAATAAAACGTGGCCATGGGGGATTGCAGCCACTTAGAGCGCGGCTCACACCGCGGAGACGGAGGCGCCCATGTTAGTGATTAAGGCCTATTCAAATGTCGATCACACCTATGTCGTGTGGAAGCCCAAGCCGTTTCAAACGATTGACAGCTGTCTCGGATTCGCGCTCTATCGTAAACCCAAGGGAGGGCAACCCCAGGTGGTCAATACGTTTGTTGGCCCCAAGACTGAAAAGCAGGTTCCGGCTGGCACGCAGCGTCCAAGCACCGTCTGGCCTATCCAGAAATACATGTGGTCCGACTACCTTGTGAAACCTGACGCGCCAGTGCAATACCGGGTCGTCGCAATGTGTGGCGCCAGTTTCGACCATCTCACCGAGAGCGAGGCGAGTGACTGGAGCGATCCGGTGAGCCTCGCCGTTGATAAATCCGTTCCGATCCAGGCGGTTTTCAACCGCGGCGTTGTCTCAACTCAGTGGGTGGCCCACCAGCTTATGCAAGCCAAGGGAAAGAGCCTCAAATCGCTTGTGGCTGTGCCTGATGGCAGTACAAACAAGGTCCGGGACTTTCTGGGCGGCCGCCTCAAGACGTTCCTGCTTGAAGTGCTCGATACCCAATGTAAGGCAGGAGCGCATATTTATGCCTCGATATTTGAGCTCAATGACCCGGAAGTCCTCCCAGCCCTGCTCGCCTATGGTCAGCGAGGCCACGTCATCCTGTCGGACGGCACACACGCCAAGGCCAAAGCGCCCAACGGCAAGACCACGGCAAAGAAGAAGGTGAAAAAGAAAGCCGCAAAGGGTGGGCCCGTGGACGAGAACGCGTCGGCGCGAGAAAAACTCCAGGCGGCGCACCTTGAAGTGCATGATCGCATGGTCACCGGTCAGCATTTCTCGCATCACAAGTTCATCGTATTTACAGACCCGAAGGATACGACCAAGCCCGTGATGGTGTGGACGGGCAGCACCAACCTTACCTACGGCGGTGTCTGCACCCAGGCGAACAACGGCATCCTGATTAAGGACGAAGATGTCGCGATGCGGTTTTTCCAGCAGTGGAAGCAGCTCGTGAAAGCGGGAGACGATTATCCGGCCGCACTCGTGAACTTCGACGCCAAGCCCGAGATTACGAAGCTGGACAATAGCCGCATTACGGCATGGTTCGCGCCCAATCCGCGGATCGGGACCAAGCCCAAGAAGGGATGGGCCGATCATCCCGATCTGAAAGCCGCCAGAGCCCTTATTAACGGTGCGCAGGAGGGCGTCCTTTTTCTGGTGTTCAATCCGGGCCCCAGGGGCACGCTGCTTAATGACATTCTTGCGCTGCTTGACGACAAGAAGAAGAGCAGCAAGCTGTTCATTCGAGGCGTCGCAAACCAAGATCCCGGCGCGAAAAATCCAATTCTGTTCGTTCACGACAACAAGCAGGAGAAGGGCCCGGAGAGTATCGTGCTGCCCGGAGCAGTGGCGACTTCGGCGGCGCTCGCCAAGAAGGACAAGGCGGCTGCGGCGGCGCTCGACGCCTGGGTAAAGCTCGTGAACGACTATTGGAGGCAAGAGCCGGCCGGGCTCGGTATGGTGAGAGTTCATAGCAAGACCATCATCGTCGATCCGCTAGGCAAACACCCGGCGGTGATTACCGGTTCGCACAATCTTGGACCCAAGGCGAGCGAAGTCAACGACGACAACATGGTCATCATCGAGAATGATTCGGCGGCGGCGGCGGCTTATGCGGTGAACATCATAACCGTCTACGATCAGTACCGCTGGCGGTTTCAGCAGATGCAGGCGGCAAAGAAACACCAGCCTCTCAATCAGTGGCATGGGCTGGAAGCACCGTGGGACCCCAAAGGAGGCTACCTCAAGAGCAAGACGCGGGATCTGGCGTTCTGGCTGTAAGCGCTCGCGCTTGCAGCGTATTCTCGATGAATTTTCGCAGTCCGATCGAATTTGTTTACTTTGAGAGCTATTCCTATTCTTAGGAAAGTCATCTGGTGAGGTTGTTCACTTGGCTCAACCACCCGAAACGCCCATTCCCGCCCCGTCGTCGTTTGAAGAGTTCATTCAAGCGGAGACACTTAAGCTTGGCAGGCAAGATCTCGCGTTCAGGCAGCAGGAGGCTTCTCTTTCACGGTTCTTCAATCCTCTGCTTGTTGCTATTATCGGCGCGATACTCGTCGGGATCGTAAATATTTACGTGAGTCACCTAAGTTCGAAGAGTTCAGAGGCAATAGCCCAAGAGAATGTAAAAAGCTCAGAGAGCATCGCTCAGAATGCGCGAGAAAGCGCGACTCAGCAACAGATCATGATGGCTGAGAATACTAATATTCTCGAGGTAATCAAGCTTAGCGATCCAGAAAAAATCCGTGCGGGCCTGTGTCTCCTGATTAAACTTAATGCGATCAAAACCGCTGACACGAATTTAGCGGTCCGTGGTTATTTGAAGGAGCATAATGGTTGCGACGAGGCAAAGCCAGCCGAAGCACAATGGCTAACAGCAAATGCGACCGTGCCAGGTTGCGGAATTAGCGGCTGCTACCAAGCGACCTCGGTCTGCGGTTCTGTTCCATCGGGAATGAAACCGACAGGAAGCACAAGGAATTTCATCGATAGCTTTTCCGGCGCGTGGGGGGATTGGCAGGGCCCTCCATCCTTTGGATCCGATAAAGTATGCCGTGTATTCAATCAACATTCGCACAATGTCACCAGAGCGGTATCTTTTCAGTACGAAGTTGTTCCCAACAAATAAGCAGATGGCCCGTATCGGCTAGCAGGAATATGGTTGTTGCAGATCCCATGGTTTCTCATTTCGAAGACATGGCCGACTAATGGGCCGTCGGTCATCCATTCTGGTTGAACCTTTTTCTCCATTACACCCTCAAGGTGTCGCTTGAATATTGTGGGGTGGTCTCTCTCCACGTTCCTCCCCTCCCTTTGGGATCTCGGTGGTCTGCCATGATGTTGTTGTAGTCCGCAAATATTTCGCGCAGATTGCGCATCTTTCCCTCTGCTCTGGGTACTTTTCGCTTTGGGAGTCTGCGTATTTTCGGCTGGGGATTGGCGGCGTGCGATCTGACACCAGCCCGCTTCATATCGTAACCAATTGATTCCAAAAGGTATAAAACTACCGTTTAGATGGTGAATAAGTATTAAAAGGCAATTTAATGCCTCTTGACACATACAAGCTTAAACGGTATATATAATCCTATTATTGTTGCTTCTATGTTTAATAGGTCATAGTATTCCTGTATGAGTGATATCACATTCCAGACACCCAAGGAACTTCAGGTCGCGCTTGGTGAGCGCGTTCGCAGGCTCCGTCTGGCCCGCAACGCCGATCAGCGCGCGACCGCCGACAAGGCTGGTATTTCAGAAAAGGCGCTGCGTAATCTCGAAGCGGGGCGCGGCTCTACCGTCGAAACTCTCCTCAGAACTCTGAAGGCACTGGACGCCCTCCAGGGAATCGAGATGCTCGCACCTGAAGTCACGGTTGATCCGCTCGCGATATTACATGCCTCCAGACCACCGCAACGTGTCCGCCGTCCAAGGAAACAGCGAAAGGTCAACCCGTGAAACACGTGCGCGCGATTGAAGTTCGCGTTTGGGGGCAGCGGGTTGGCGCGGTGGCTCTCGATCCGCGACTAGGCTATTACGCATTCGCCTACGAGCCGGCGTGGCGGCGCACCGGAATCGAGCTGGCGCCATTGACATTACCGCTCAGTGATCGAAGCGCTCCATTTATTTTCCCCAATCTGCCCGACGCCACATTCCATCGCCTGCCGGGAATGCTGGCCGACGCATTGCCGGACGCTTTCGGCAATGCCCTCATCGACGCCTGGATGGCGGAGCGAGGCCTCGCAAAGAGCGAAGTGACCACGCTCGACCGCCTGGCCTATATGGGAAGGCGAGGAATGGGAGCGCTGGAATTCAGACCAGCGCGTGGTTCTCACAGCGAGAGCGCGGCTCCCCTTGAGATGAAATCCTTGGTCGAAAACGCACGCAAGCTGATGGAAGGAGATCTCACGATTGATGCACACGCCAAGGCGGCTTTCGCCAACATTATTCATGTCGGCATCTCGGCGGGCGGCGCGCGCGCGAAGGCGGTCATCGCCTGGAATCCCAAGACGAATGTAATCCGCAGTGGGCAGTTCGATGCCGCAGCCGGCTTCGAGCACTGGCTTCTCAAGTTCGACGGCGTCGGTAAGGACGCGGAATTGGGCACCGGGGCGGACTACGGCCGGATCGAGTACGCCTATTACCTCATGGCGAAGCAGGCCGGTATCGACATGTACGACTGTCGTTTACTCGAAGAAAATGGGCGCGCCCACTTCATGACCCGCCGGTTTGACCGTGAAGTGGTCAGCGGCCAAACCATCAAGCACCACGTGCAGACACTGTGCGCTATGGATCACCTCGACTTCAAGCAACGCGGCACGCACGCCTACGCCCAGCTCTTTATGGCTGCTTCACGATTAGGTTTGGGGGACGCGGCGCTGGACCAGGTGTTTCGGCGAATGGCATTCAATGTTATGGCGCGCAATTGTGACGACCATACCAAGAATTTCGCTTTCCGTCTGAAACAAGGCGGCGATTGGGAACTGGCGCCAGCCTATGACGTAACGCATGCCTATAACCCGAGAGGCGAATGGACGTACCAGCATCTGACGAGCGTGAACGGCAAATTCGATGACATCACACGTCAGGACTGTCTTGCGGAAGCCGATCGCTTCGGGGTCAGCCGCCCAACCGAGCTGTTGAACGAAGTCCGCGCAACGCTGGGCATGTGGTCGAGCTTTGCCCAGAAAGCAGGTCTAGCCGATTCAGTGTCGGACCGCATCGCCTCGGACTTCCGTTTGCTCTAGCTAATTAACTGTGGAAACATGTTCTGCGCGCGAAGCTGTTCACCAGCCGCGAATCATTATCGGCTCTCATGATCAGGTACGTTTCGAACGAAAGCGAGGGGTTGGAAAGTGGTCTTGCAATCACATGCCCACCGCGAAACATGGAGGAAAGTCCAGGAAGGATAGCGACACCAAGGCTTTCGGATACCAGGTGCACCGCATGTTCGGCAGTCATCATGTCGTGCGTACACTTCGGCGAGATCCCCTCAGCTTGGGCCGTGTCCATGATTGCGGCATGGACGGCCGGCTGAAGGCGTTTCGCGAATATGATCCACTCGTCGTCTGCCAGATCCTGAAGCGCGATCTGTTCCTTGTCGGCCATCGGATGAGTTACCGGAAGAACGACACACAGAGAAGCTCGCGCAAAATGCCACTCTGGTGATCTGGGAATCGGCGGGCGGTTCCGGCACAAGGGCCAGATGGAGATCGGACGCCAGAACGCTGCGGATCAGTTCGCCGGGGAACTGACTTACAAGTCGAATCTGAAGCCTGGGACAAGTGGGCAAATTCACAGCCAGAATTGTTGAAATCCAGGATGGCTCGGCATAGGGGAATGTCCGATCACCAGTACCCTGTCGCGTCCTTCATGGGTTGTGCGGGCAAGGTGAATGGCTCGTTCGGCGTGCAGGAGAGCGGAGCGGGCCTCCTGTACAAATACGCGCCCGGCGTCGGTGAGTTCTACTGCTCGTCGTTTATCTCGACTAAACAGGCGAAATCGATGGAGCTCTTCCAGCTCAGACAATTGCCTGCTTAGTGCAGGTTGGGTGATGTGCAGTCTGTGGGCGGCCTTAGCAAAGTTTAACTCCTCGGCCAGCACGATGACTGCGTGCAGGTGCCGTACTTCCAGGTTGGGGAACACTGCTCCAAGCCCCTTTTTGGCCAGAGAAGGGTTTTGTCCGATTCAAGCGCGCCAGCGGCGAGCATATACTCACGCCCGAGCGGCCTATGCAATTTTTTTTTTGTTGCACGAAATCCTGCAGGCGGAGGCGCTATCAAGGCCCCAAACGTCCCGAATGGTGCCCGTTTCGGACTTAGTCGGCCGTTTTAAGCGGCAATCGCCGCTGGCTGCTCGGGGGCAATGCCCTGGGCAATACCCCCGAGAATCAAGGCAGCGGTTTGTTGAACGGCTTCGAGGCTTGCACGTAAAAGATCGGCGTCGCCGTGCCAGAGCTGGATGTAGTCCGCGGATGCGGTTCCGGTTTCGAGTCCGAGTGACTGGCAAACCACGAAGGCAACGGCTTCTGCCTCAGTTTCGCGAGACTTGCTTCGTCGTAAGGGCACGACGGTCGCCGCGATGCAAGATCTCGTGAGCTTATGTTGTCGACAACATAAGCCCACTTATGTGGCGGAGAGATTTATGTGGCGCTCGCTCAAAGGATCGCGTAGACGCGGGCCGTTCGGCGTAGGCAAGCGCCACATAACTTTCGGGTCAGAGACTGCGCAGGAACTCCATGACGCGCGGATTTGTGCGCCACATTCTTCCCTCGTGCGCTTTCCCAGCCGTATCACAGGCCGCCAGCGCCTTCGCCTTCATCTCAAGATCGACTTCGGCATAGATGTTGGTCGTGTCGACGGAAACATGGCCCAACCACGCACGAATGGTGTTGATATCGACGCCCGCGCGCAAGAGATGCGTTGCGGTTGTGTGGCGGATGATGTGTGGGCTAACCCTTTTTTTGGTCAGAGATGGAACCTTCTCAGCGGCCCTCCTCGAATGACGCTCGACTAGCGTGTGGATTCCGAAGCGCGTCATCGGCGACCCATAACGGTTAAGGAAGACCAGACTGTCTTGTTGCCGGCCTGCGATCAAGCGACCCATCGTGGCCATTGTTCGTGGCCAGAGCGGGCAGAACCTTGTTTTTGCACCCTTCCCGCACAGCTTGACTACACCGCCGTGTCTTTCATCCCCTTCGAGATCAGAGATCTTCACCGCAGCCGCCTCGCTCGCCCTCGCGCCGGAGTTGTATAAGAAGAGCAGGAGCGCGTAGTCTTTCTGGCCCTGCTGGGTGACTCGGTTCGGGGCCGCTATCAACGCGTCGATTTCCGCCTTTTCGAGATAGGTAAGAGGATTCTTTCCCGTTCGTTTAAACGGAACGCTTTGGACTTGTCCGCACCACATCAAGTGCTCAGGGCTGCGTTGGCCAATAAAGTGTGCGAGGGCGTGTATGGCTGACAGCCTCTGATTGCGAGTTGCTACGCTGCAGCCACGTTCTTCTTCGATGCACGCGAGGAAGTTCCGCACGGCGCCGGCCGATACGTCTTCGACATCCAAGCCATCGATGGATGTCCGCGACTGAAGCGCGAGCCGGGGAAGGAGCAGGTACAACGTGTCCCGATAACTGCGCTGCGTATTCCGCGATAGATTTCGCTCAGCAACCAGATGCTCCAGCAGAAAACGCCTGATCCACGGGCTAAGGAGGGAGTCGTTCTTCATTGCTTGCCTCCTGGAGACGCGTAGAGTTCGAAACGATGGCTCGCTTCGTCCAGGAGTTCCTTGGTCATCGTCAGATAGCGCGACGTTTCTCGGATGCTCACGTGGCCCAGATAGGTCGCCAAGTGCGGAAGAAGACGCTGAACATTCTTACCTTCGCGATACCAGGTCACAAGCCTCCGAACCGCGAACGTATGGCGGAAGTCATGAAGGCGTGGCTGATAGTAGAAACCGTCCGCGCGCTTCACGCCGGCTTCATATCGGATGCGTTTGAACGCTAGCTCTGCGGTCAGGTGTGTGACCGGGCGTCCATCGTACGTCGCCAGAAACGGAGTGGCGGTTGAAGAGGCGGCATCTTTCCACTTCCTCTCGAAATAACCTCGAAGGATGCCAGCGAGATCCGAACTCACCGGGACCAGCCGTGTTTTGTAGAACTTCGTTTCGCGCACCGTCAGGATCATGTCACTAAAGTCCACATCCCGGTGCTGCAAGCGAATGGCCTCACCGATGCGGAGGCCTGTCCCGTATAGAAGAAGGATCAACGTTCTGATAGTGCACGGTTCGAGGTGCCAGTTCCCACGATGCCGAGTGTCTACAACCCGGATCATGTTCTGCACTTCTTCCATGGAGTAAATGTAGGGCCGGAACTGCCGCGGACTCTTTGGCTGTGAGATTGGAAGCGGATTGCGTGTTGCGTAACCGCGTGACAGCGCGAAGCGAAAGAACATTTTGAGGGCTGAGAACTTGTTGAACCATTCCGTAGTTATAGGCCGGTCACCATCAAGGAAACGGCGGACTGTCTCTGGATCGACGCTATCGATTTCAATGGGCCCCGCACAGCGGGCGAAGGCGTTTAGCTTGAGTGCCCGGTTTTTGTAACTCATCCCGAGCGACTGCTTATAAAGAATGAACTCCTGGATGGCGTCGGTGATTTTCACGCGACACCTCCCAGCCCCAGGTTCCCCACGTCCCGCAGAGCTTGGATCTCTCCTATGCGATGGAAGGGAACGGCGATTTGCTCACATCGTTCGATACAGGCAACGAGCGGCCTCACGTCCAGGGCAGCGACTTCGCGCAGTGCGGTCAGATCGACCTTGGCATAGATTCGAGTAGCCGCCACGGAGACGTGTCCCAGGTGGTCACCCACTTCCTTCAGTGTCAGACCCTGGGCGAGCAGGTGCGTGGCACAAGCATGCCGCAGAGCGTGAGGGCCGTATCGCTTGAGCTTCAGGCCGAGTCGCTTTTGTACCTTTTGAGTCATCGTGGAAAGAGCACCAACCGAAACTGGCCGGTATGGCCGCCTGAGTGTCAGCAAGACTTCCCGCTGTGCACACCGGGGCCTGACCTCCTTCAGATAGCGCAGCAGTGCATTCCCGACTTCGATCGTCAGGGGATAAATTTGGACTTTCCTCTGTTTTGAGCGGCGCACGCAGATTTTCTCTTCCGCCCAGTCGATATCGTCGAGACGCAGCCGGCACACTTCGCCAATGCGGAGGCCGTAGACCGAGCAAAGGAGAATCGCGCAGCGAATCCTAATCTGAACTGGCGAGGTCCCGTTGACGCTAGCAAGAAGCTCTCTTACCTCTTCCCACGACGGCCCTTGCGGCAGAGTTTCATACGTGTAAAGCCGGGGTGCGTCGATGCACTCGGCGATGCCCGCAGCGCACCAACCTCGACTGCTGGCATAGCGAAAAAACGAGCGCAGAGACTGTACATGGAACGAGACGGTTGTCCGCTTCCACCTGCCGGCTACGGCACCGGTGAAGTACTTGGTAATCACCACCGGCGACACTGCGGACAGTGGTACGCACTGCGCGACCAGCCAGGCTAGAAAGGGTTTTAGCGAACGTCTGCGGTTGACAATCGTGGCGTCGGCGAAACCTCTCTCTTGTTTGAGAGAGGTCAGGAACTCTTGCAGGTGATCTTTGTCAGGTAGCCGCTCATTTTGTTCGAGGTGCGTTGATTCGGACATGGTGGTTCTCCTTTTGAAAGAAAATCCACCTAGTATGGAATCCCGCCCTCATTAAAGGCATGATTATGCTTAGAGATTTGTCGACTGCTCCGAAATCGCCCTTGCCATGTCGCTACTCGCTGGCCACCGTAAGCAGACGGTGCAATCCACGACAAAGTTCATCGACAGGAGTATTCGCTTCAACACCTAGAATCTCTTCTGCAGCGGACTCATCGCCGCTCCAGCAACTTTCGGACTCCAAGTGCTCAAGCAACAGCTTCAATCCAAGGGGATCGCGACGCTTGGCTAACCCCCAGATCGCTTCACGTCGAGCCTCTTCATATGTATCCTCCAAGCGTCCGTGCAGAGCGGCGCGGATTTCCGGCGAATCTAGATAACGCCATACCCCGTTTTCAAGAAGATTAAATTCGCCCAGCGCAAACGTCGCCCAATCTCGAACTACCTCGTTCTCATCCCCCATGAGCGAGATGAGAATCGGTACTGCTTCCGGATGTTTCCTTAGCTCAATGCAACATGCAACGGCCTGCCTGACATCTGGGTCAGGATGGCTTCTCAGGCCGATGAGGGCCGCAACTGCTGGTTCGGTGCCCAGATGTGACAGGGCCCACGCAGCTGAAGAGACTACCTCTGGATCTGGGTCCCGAAGATGGCCGATCGCAATAGAAACACTCTCGGCGATGAACGGACGCTCCACCTCTGGCTTGCCCGCCCCAAGTTGCGCCAAAACGCTCAGCCCGCGCGCCCGGGCTTTTGGATTCTCCGACTGTGAGTACTCTCTCGCTACGTCAAATACCTCCGAAGTCCCTCGCAGTCGCAAGACAGTGACGGCTTCCCACGGTGCGTCGTCGTCCTCTTCCCCTTCAAGAGTTACGGCAAACAATTCCCCAGTACTCTTCCCCTCGAGTTCCGCCCGTGCGGCAGCTATCTCCTCCACAGTTCGAGTTTCGTTGGTTTCGTTCATTCGATTTGTGCCAGGACAACAATCCTATTTTCCTGACTTCTTTCGCTTGTGGCAAGCTTGCCATGCTTCGGCAAACACCGAATATGGCTTCCCGCTGCCCTGATCCTTCAGTCCACCAGTCCACCGTCCCCCGAAAGTTATGTGGCGCTCGCCTAGGTCGAACAAGCTGTTTTGACGCGCTTCCCGTGGCGAGCGCCACATAAATCCCTGCGCCACATAAGTGAGCAATCTCGTGTGTTAGCGTAGAGAATTCCTCGGCCGGCTGCATTCCACAAAGCAGCGTGATTCTGCCGCCATGCGATAAACCTTTGGCAGGTGCAATCCTGTCTGAGTAGCTGAGAACGATTCCCTGGGTCTCGACAAACTTTACAAGCCGTTCGCGATAGCCGCTCGCGTCACCGCTGACTTCAGTGAGCGTGGGAAGATCTTTGCCTTCGGTTTGGGTGATGTCGAACTACACGGCCCGGAAGCCGAACAGCCTGGGCTGACTCTTATTGGCGTCTTCGGTCTGTTCTTCGCTGGCATTGTTCTTTCGGCGGTTCGAGATCATTGGAGCCAGAATGGAAATGCCCTTTTCACCGCGCCGGACGAAGCGGCCAAGCGAGTTCCATGCGCGAAACCCGGCAACGTTGGTTGCATCCGGTTTCTGTCTCGCAATCAGCATGATGTTGCCGAAACTGTAATTCCGGAATTTGGCCATGGCCGCCAGATATTGGGTGAGCACGGCACTATGCCCGGACTCCAGGGCCGCCACGAGGAAATCCACGGCCTCTCTGGTTTGTTGGTTGACTTCCTCTAATTTCATTGTTTTTCCCTTCTGCCGGTATCGGCTTGTTTTTTTCTTCACAGGAGCGGCAGCGGAAAAAAACAAGCCGACACTGGCGAAAGGGACCGAACGGAGGACGAAGGAGGGTGGCAGGGCGTGAGGGAAGGCGCGGTGAGTGCCAAACAGGTCTAGGGTTCGTTTGGCACGAAACCGGCGCACTCCGAAACGCCCGCCCGAGCCGCGGCCAAGCGGCGTCCACCCGGAGTAGGCGGAAGTGTAGAAAAAGACGGCGTAGCCTTCCTTTTGAGCTGACGGATGGCTGTTACAGATGGGAAGTGAGCACACAGGAGGCACTCACGGTAATTCTCAACGCAGTGCCCGTTGCATTTTCGACTGACCGACAGTCAGCCGATGGACCTATCCCAGTCGCTCACGGTGTGGGGATTCCATCATTGCCAAGCACCAGCGCACCAAACCACTTTGGACCAATCCGGCGTTGCATTTTGGCGTCACCTTTTCCAACAGTGGCATGACGGCGACAATGCACGAGAAGGTCACAGGAAACTGGTACGAATACTCGGAGCTCGATGGGGGCGCATCTTACCGAATCCACCCCGTCGCCGACCGTTACCGGGGCGAGGGGTTGCACCTCGGCAATTTCTTCCCTAGCTATGACCGGATTGAGGATGACGGGTACAACAATTGCTTAGGCTGGGTAGATTAATTTCGCAGATTCGGGGCTACGCAGGGGAATTGGCTGTCTTGTAGGCCCGTTCCACCCATTCGCCGAGTCTCCCATATTCCCAGTCATAGATGGGGGCCCCGATGTTCGCGAGGACAGGGGGAATAGGTCCGGGACTCTCAGTCTTGCCGTCCTTATCCTTGACGTTGTTGATCCGGATGCCCAGAATTCCGTTGCCGCGTGCCACGCTTTTCTCTATCTCATAGGACACATAGGAGCGGTTTGCAGTCTCCGCCCCAATCAAAACCACCGTCACGCTCGTGCCATCAAGACCACAGTCGATCAGCTTCTTTATGGCCTCATCTCCTTTTTTCTTGGTTTCCTCCCACACGGACGCGTCGTGAAATCCGGCGGCGGATACTCCTTCCACCACGCCGCTATTGCGAACTACGTTGACGCGCCAAACGTCGCGACCGTAGTGAAAGCTAAAAAACACTTTGCGCGCCATAAATATTCTCTGCCTTTAACAAACAACCTTATACGGCAATTGCGCGGAGGATATAGCCGGTTGCCTCCGCATCGACCGAACCGTCCCTATGATCGATGATCGCCTTCAGGGTTGGATTCCATTTCACGGGCTGGACCGCAGTTCTCGCGAGTTGCTCGGAACTGGCAATGTGTTCAAACAGAACACTGACGCACGCGGCTACGTCGTTCGTGCCAAAAAGTGTCAGGTTTGCCTCTTCCGAAAGTGCGTTGTTCAGTTTAGCGGGTGCCAGTTCGCCTGCGAGCTTTTTAGCAAACCCGCCCAACCCGCCAATCAAGAACCGCGGGATTCCCTTGCGTCCGGCAAGCGCGATTTCCTCCGCCACGCCAGGTACAATGCCATCGCCGCTGTGCAATAGTCCTCCCACCGCGACGGTCACGTTCTGCGCGTCTATAAGTACACGACGCATCGCGGACAGGCTTCGATTCCGAGTTTCGGTGTCTTCCGGACCCTTATCGCCAACCTTATGAGTGACCACGAACTCCGCGATATCGGTCATCGATTCAATATCTTCGGAACTGAGATATTGTGCCCAGAGTTCCGACATAACCAAGGTCACGGGCTTTCGGAGGCGCCCGGCGGCCTGCAGACGTGCCTGCCGGAGGATGATGGGTGTGAATGTCGGATGGCTTCCATGTATGATGCGTCCCCCGTATTTGAACACGATCCCGCTGAACAGCGCGACGAACTCCAATATCCCGCGATCCATGGCCGGTTCGGACCAATCTGCGCTGTTGGGGATCGCGCCGGAAATGCCAACCTCGTACTGTTCCAGCGAAATGTCGAGCCTTGTGATGCTCATACCGTTCCTAATTTCGTGAAGTTCGAATCGATCAATGCAGCAAGCTCTTGATGATGCAAGATGATCACTTCCTGTGGCTGACTCTCGACGAACTCCTGCAGTTGCGGGGCGGCCAAAAGCTCGCCATCGTACATGAACAAAGAATAGTTTCCGCGGCCCGTGGCACTTAGGAACTCGCAAAAGCGCTTGATCGCCGGCGGATAGATCTGATCGAACAGCGAGCAGTGACTCAGCACCTTGGTGTGCAGGCGCACGCTTAGGTTCTTGGAAGATTCAAACATCAGCAGACGCTTGTCCAGGACCTTCCAGGCGAATCCTTTCGAGACGAAGGCCTTTTCCACGAGGAAAGGGACACGGCACTTCCTCTGAAAAATCTCGCAAAGATATGTCTCCGCCGCATCGACTATCTGGTCGAGTTGGGCTGAGGTAAGCGGTGTGGTGGAACCCGCCACCGGAAGCGGAAGAGCTATCCAACGCTGCAGCGCCAGCAGCGATCGGAAGCGGGGCCCCTGCCGCGGATCACCTGCATCCCGGAAACAAAGCGGGAGGATTGGCAATAGCAGGGAATCCGCCGTATCCACCTCATGCTTGATCCAGGGGGAAACAGGAGCGGCGGGCGTGTCGATCAACAGCACGAGATTGGCGTCAGCCAATGCTTCATCGATTTCCTTTTGCACCGCGGTGCCCGGAAGGATCTTTGTGTCGCCGTCCAGTTCCCGGGCCTCATCGAGAAATGGCCGATGCCCCAACGCCAGCAAATAGTCGTACAGCTGGTTCGCGATGGCGGCTCCATCGGACGCCCGATAGGAGAGGAATATCTTACTGTCCCGGCCCTGCAGGCGCAGTCCAAGCATTCCGCCCGCGCGGTTCACTAGTCGACCCTTCGGGCCGGGTGCAGCGGCATCGTAGGGCAGCGCCTTGATTGCGGCCGCCGCTTCCGGCGGCTTGGGCAAAGCGGTATTGAGCGCGACAGGAAGAAGAAGCGCCGTTTCGGGGCGTTTTTGCAGGTAGTCGGCAATAAATGCGTTGCCAGAGGCGGGGAAGTCCTTGCCGTTATAGAGAACGATCAGCAAATCATCCCACGAAATCTCGGCGGGCCAGCCACCTGCTGAGTCGGCGGCGATCGGTGCGATCGTCACCTGGTCTGCGAACGCACCGACCAGTTCCAGTGCGGTCTTGTCGGCGACATCCCGGCAACGGTCCTGATAAAGGATCACAATCATCTATGCGAAAATCCTTTAGGTTCGTACCCCTGCATCGTGTCCCGAAGGTCATCACAATAGCAGGTGAAAGAGTGTCAGGCCTAGTCTCGCTTTGTGCGGCATCTATGTCTTGCTGGAGCTTCAACACCGACGCGCAGCGGCACACTCAATCGCCGCGATGAGATCTCGGATATCTCCCCAACGCGCGACTGGAGCGTCTATGTCTCTTAGCAGTTGTGGCGCTTGTCCGCGTGAGTCCTTTAGACGAATGCCGCAGATTCCTTTTCCCAGTTCAAAGGCGGTAGTGAGCTCCCACTCCACCCAGTCACGCCAGGCCGTGGCGTTGCCGATTAGGCAAACGACAACCGAGGCCTTCTGAATAATTGATCTAATTTGTTGCTTGATATAGGAGCCACGAGTGCTGTTTATGACCTCTCGAAGACTGCCGTCACGAAATTCGATCTCCAGATTCGGAGCGCGAGCCATGAGGCGGAAACCCTGGACCTGGGGCAGATCTTCAACATGGAAGCTAAGGTAAACGCGTCGCTTGCACGCATGCTGGGTCAGGTCTCCGCGATATGCTTTGAGAAGTTGAGTGAGTGATTCGAAGCCACGCTTTTGGAGCAGATTTCCTAGTTTCGTGTCGCCACGAGCGTGAAGGTCAATGCCGTAGCGGGCTTCGATTGTCTTTATCAGTGTGTCGTCTCGAGTTGACCGAAACATTCTCAATCTCCAAAGGCGAAGCAACGAGGCATAACTACTCTCTCTGGCCGACCACGAGTATTCAACTGCTCTGCAACGTTGGCGAAGACTCATGAGTCAGGCCACAGCGATGCCTTGTGGCATCGGGCAGATAGAGATACGCGTTGGCCAGCAGGCATCCGCGCGCATCCAGCTTGACGAGCACGAGAACTACGAATCTGGCTCCAACTGCAGGGTCGAGCAGGATTTCCATCATCGAAGCATCGTCTTTGGAACTTGGCTCGAGTTCAAAGATGGGGTGGGAATGCCACTCACCTATGTAGTTAAATCTCCGGTAGTCCCGGTTTGTACGTATAAAGAATGAGGTGAGACGGCCAAGGGCGTCCTCAATTCGGCGTACGAATGACGCTAATGCCCCGCGCTTATGGACCGTTAGTTCTGCGATCTTGAACTCATTGACGTCAACGTGTTCAGCCATCAGAACTCCCCCAACTTCATTTTGCCCCGCCCTTTCCAGCGCGGCGACCATTTGTCTGGCTACATTAGGTTGAAGCATCAGGGTTAACATGCTGTCCCTCAGCCGCAATGTCCAACAACATCTTGACGACTTCTGTGCGGATCTCATCGGCAACAGGCTGGGCTGCATCTGGGTTCCATCCTTCGCCAACTACTTCAACCGGGTAGGTATCAAACGGTTGCGAAAAGATCCACTCCTTCCGTAGCCCAATTAAGTACACGGAATACGGGAACGCACTTGGGTCTCTCTTCAGGGCAAGATCGAGGGCAATTCGTGTCAACGCAGCGGCTATCTCCGTAACCTCGCCATCATAGGCAATTGAGGGCTCTGGACCACGGACGTTGTAGTCCTCCTCCCGTTGAAATGGTGCTGGTGGTAGCGTTTCAAGATGATGCAAGATGGCGGCTCGCACTGCGGCTGGATGGGGATCGAGATCGGGCCTTGCGCGTGCAATCAGTCCACCAAACCCGCCGGCAAATACTTCACCCCAACACATCGGACGACGACTCACTCTCGCTGCTGCAGCCAGCCGCAGAAACACCTGGGGATTTGCCGTTGCGTCGATCACCAGGTCACACGAGGTCAGCTCCTTCAGAACCGTCGCTGCCGCCAAACCAGATTCTTGTCCCGCGACGCGATGCAAGCGAACGTCAATCTCCACGGCAGGCGCTACCAGCATCAGGGCTTCACGCATTGCTTCGGCCTTGTGCATCCCAACCGCTGCCCACGACAACTCGTGGCGACAGAGATTTCCGGCCCTCAAAATATCATCGTCGATGAGTAAGAATTTTCGTACACCCGAACGGGCAAGAGACATGGCAATTTTGCTCCCGAGCGATCCCAACCCTACTATGCCCACTCGAATTTCCCGCAGCCGTTGGTGCTCGGTGGGCAAGCGTTCGAAAGATTGCTCTGGCAAGAGCACACTGTATTCCTGCAATGTCGGATTTTCATCAACGGACACGCCGAATACTTGCAGTGATTCCGATTCACTGCCGACCAACAACACCATCCGGTCGCCTGGCTCCCTAAGGAGAAGGGCTTCGTCCGAGAATCCAGCTGCTTCAATGATTTTGCCAAGGTCATCCAAGGAGGCGACAGCAGCAGGAAGATTAAAAGCTCCGCTCTTGAAGAGATTCCCGTCTCGCCGCCATGCAAATAACGGGCCGGACGAAGTGACTCCCCTCGGCAATTCAGCAATTTCTTGCATTGAATCTCCCTGTTCAAAACGGAAGACAAAGCCGACAGACGTTTTCTTGTGAAGAATGGTACGTGTATGGAGACGCGCGGTGGATTGGCTTGTTACTGAACGCACCATGGAGATAAGTTCATGTGTGCAGACAAACCGATGTTCGCTGCTCCGGACTTCCTGGCCTCGCGTGAGCTCATGCACTGAGGGAACCTCGGCAGGCTCATGTGGATTGTGTTCAGTTGACAACAGCTTGAAGGCACTGCAAACGAGATCTGCGCCCGTAATGCGAGAATCCCAGTTATCGGCGCGCCACTCCAGACACAATACCCCGCCAGCACCGTATTGGTGCCCGGACCAACAATGACTCTGATCGCGAGGCCGGATGTAAGCGGGTGTTTCAGGAAATAGATCCGGATAGGTTAACTTGGCAGAATAAGTAGTGCCATGGATATCAAGGTCGATCTCTACCTCCAAAGAGAGTGATGAATCGATCCGCCATGCAAGCCCTTTGAGCCACTGCTCTTCCTTCAGCAGTTTCTCAAATTCCTCGCGCTCACGGATGAAGCGCGCTGGATCTCGCAACGCCCAATTCACTTGCCACCAAATCCTGCTGGCTTGTTGGGAATAATCGGTCGGTTGGGGAAGGCCAACCCGGAAGATGTAACGGAACCGCGGAGGAGGGACTTTGTTGCCAGGTCTTCTCGCGTTTTGTATGCGTCCTCTACCCACTCGCCAAACTTGTCTTTGTCCCACTCGTATACAGGAGAGCCAGCGTTGACGAGTGCCTGAGGTGCCTGTCCCCACGCTCCTAATTTCTGGCTCTGATCCTTTATGTTGTGAATCCGAACACCAAAGATGCCGTTGCCACGCTCAATGCTCTGTTCAATCTCGTAAGTGACGTACTCTCGTTGAGAAGTCTTTTCACCAATGAGCACACATGTCACAGTTGTGCCTTCGAGCGCGTCGTCAATCATCTTCTTGATCGCGGCATCGCCCTTCTTTTTTGCCTCTTCCCAGAGGGAACCATCGCGAAATCCAGCAACGGCCGTCCCCTCGACTATGTGACTGTTGCGAACAACGTTGACGCGCCAAATATCTGCATAGTGAAAGCTGAAAAAAACATGTCGTGCCATTTCTGAACCTCGATTGTTTGAATTCTTGTGGAACGGCTACGACGGGCTGCCGGTTAGGCCGGGGAAAATCAGTCAGTAGGTCGCGCCTCAACATGTAGCACCGCTAAAGCTAACACATGCAAAAGGACCTGTCAAGAGATGAACACCACATATTGTGGTGCCGCCGCCGCACGGATGTCATAAACTAATGACAATGCGATACCAAGAATTTATAGACCATCTTCGAAAGGCGCATCTTACCGTCGGCAGATTTGCCCGACTGATGGGGATGAATCGCATTTCATTGAGCAACTATGCAAAAACCGACAGAGTGCCTTCGCACTTGGCCATAATCTCAGCACTTGTGGGAGAAATGAGCGAACGGGGTATTGAGTTTGAATCATTGCTTTTAGGACTCCAGGTTGGCAAGAAGAAACCTCGTGGAGCGGGCATCGGGAAATTTGGCGGAGACAGACAGAGACGTTTGTTCTAGTGCGCCTTCTGAAACTACTCTATGAGCCGGCGAGCGACTGGTCGTCGCGCTTTTCTTGGTCACCTAACAACCGATGAACATGTTGCCATCGAACGCGACGACGAGCTCACCTGACTACCGCTCGCAGAAATCGCTCGCGCTCATGAGTTTGTCGAGCAACCTGCTCGCCCCGGCCGAGCAATCGTCACCCTGTGACGGTCAGGCGGTGCACGAGTAGTCGTACCCCACACCGCGCCCAGCCAGCTCACTCTTGCCACCAATCACTCGCCGACGACCCAGGTCATGGCGCGTTTTACCGTGTACCTGCGGGCCTCGGCCGCGAGGCGAATTTCCATTATCATCGCGATCAGGACCCTGCAGTTGGCATGAGGACTGATGGAAAAGCCGAAGTACAGCATTACGTGCCCCAGGTATTGTTGCGCCTGCACGTGAACGACGCCTCGACCAAACGGGGTAGTGAGCAGGTCTGGTGCTTCGATAAGAAAACCCAGAAGGTGTTTTCTCCGAATATCAGGGGCATATTGGCCGGCACACGATTCTATGAGGCCGAAGTAAACGGCGAGACGCTGAGCCTCGAAGAGCCGCTATCGGAGATCGAAGGCCTGCTAGCTCCGATTCTTGGTCGGCTAGTCCGTGAACCGAAGTTGGCATCTCTCTCGAAAGAGGACCGTTTCACCATCGCCAGTTTCTGTGCGGCGCAGATGGTTCGAACCCCGCGATTTCGCGATCGTGTGAAGGACATGAATGAGGGTGTCGCCGAAGCTCTTCGCATGCGCGGGGTCGACCCCGCCCAAGTCTCGAATTTCAAGATGCTTTCGGAGGAGGAGATCAAGGCATTCTCGATGGATATGCTGGCCGACGCGCCGCGAAAATTTGCATCCCATTTTCTTGTGAAATTTTGGCACCTGATCGGCGCGACACCGGACGATCCCTTTCATCTCGGCGATCACCCACTGGTCTTGGATAACGACTTTGACCGCGGGCGTGGCTCTTTGGGATTGGCATCGCCCGGAGTGACGATCTATCTGCCACTCAGCCCCACGCTGTGCCTGGCGATGACCGATCCGGCCCTGATCGAGGAATTGTTTGCGGACGCGCGAAAGGTCCGAACGGGTTTCGACGAATTGAAGGGCAAAACTCCGACACGGGGCTCGCCCAGCGAGTGGGCGGCCTTCCTACAGCAAATGAAAGAGGATCAGGACCGAATGGATCAGTATATCTGCCCCTTTGAGGAAGGGTTACCATCATCCTACAATGCGCAGATTGTAACGCGGGTCAACTCTCTTCAAATGCTCTACGCGGAACGTTGGATCGTGTCTTCGAAGCCCGATTTTTCCTTGCCGATGAAGATGCTTGCGGACGATCCGACATTAAGGGAGCGACGGAAGTTGGAAGTCGAGTGATGGCCATCCAGGAAATGGGGGATCGGCAGTGGCGCTACGTGGCTCATCCAAGCAAATTTCGGTAACTTGCCGTTTTCAACGACAAAGTACGATATCATGCTGCTCTTTTCTTCCAAGCGCGAGTTGGCAGCGCTCAGCATAGGCTTACGGACGAGCAGCTTCTCGCGATGACGCGAGAGTCATGGTTCCAAGAGCGGGTTCTAGATATTCTTCTCTGGGAGATCGGCGAGAAATAGCAGCATACCCACCAGCAGAGTCAAAACAGCTGCCATCGGCATTATTGTCGGCTGCGGTTAAACTATCTCCGTGCCTCTGCCCCCTGAATTTCGCCATCACCTTCACGAACTGATGGTCGAAACGAGCGACAAACTCAGAGACGAATTGAATCAACACAAACGAACGCTTATTTGGGAAGCGCAACAAACGCACAACGCAGCGGCCGTTCCAAACGCCTATAGCAAGGCGTCCATTTACGCATTCCGAACGAGGGTGAGTGCGACGATTGCCAGTTACCTGGGCGCTCTGGAGACTCTGGGTATCGTTGTTGACGGATCTGTTGAACTCGAAATGCTTGCTGCGATCAGCCGATTAACCAACGCCTCCCCGTCATTGTCGCTACCTCCTGGGCTCAAACCACCAAACATCTCCGCCGTCCAACGCTCACACAAAATGGAATTGATGCGAGTTGGCAACTCGCTCCGCCGAGAAGCTGCGAATCGCCTCCGGGAGCTTAAAATGAAAGCGCGCCAGATAGCGCCCGCGACAACGAGAGCACCCATGACGCGCAAAGAACCCTTCACGATTGGTTCGGTGGCCAAAACATTAGCCGATTTGAAGAAGATGCCTCTCCAGCAGCAATCTTTACTTCTGCTCAAAAGGTTGATACAGATCGAACCGCAGGTTCGCGGGACGGGTGGATTTAGCAAGCATAACCTGACGATGGCCGGTGATCCTTATGGTTTGGCTACCGGATTTTCGGCTGCCGAAAACGACGGCATGAGGCACCATCTGCTCGGAGGCCCGTGGACAAAACTGGTCAACGACGGCTTCCTGGTCGACCCCCGTGGTTCTGGATTTTTTGAGATATCAGAAGACGGGCACGCAGCGAATGCCAATGCCCTTCCGGATGTGCCCATAAAAAAGGAGTCCGACGGCATACCCACTGCGTTCATTTCGTATTCCTGGGATAGCGAAGACCATAAGTCCTGGGTGCGGCAGCTTGCCGAAAAGCTACGCTCACAAGGAGTGAGAGTCATTCTTGATCAATGGGGCTTGAGTGTGGGGGGAGACCGCACCCACTTCATGGAAAGCAACATCGTCGCGAGCGATTTCGTGCTCGTTGTCTGCACGCCCCAATATGCAACCAAGAGCAATAAGCGTGACGGAGGTGTGGGATACGAGGCGATGATCATCACGGGGCAACTCGCTCAGCGAGTGCTCCAGGACAAATTCATACCCGTCTTGCGGGTAGGAAATTTCGATGATTCGGCGGTTCCCGTATGGCTTCAGACGAAGATCGGCGTTGATTTACGGGGAGAGCCGTATGATCCGAAACAGTATGAGATTCTTCTGCGGGCGCTACATCGAGCTACTGATGTCGGACCCCCGGTCGGCCCAAGGCCGGTATTTGAAAACGCGGTGAGCACTCTTCTTGCGCAGGAAGGCAAGCCCACGACGGCTTCGCTTGCTATGCCTACTACTCACGACAATGAGCCCGCACAGAAGCCCATTGCTTACGCTTGGTATGAGTTCAAAGGAACATCGGATCGAATTCAAAGCTACGTCCGGCCGATTGCGGACAATTTATTCACGTTCGAGAGTTCCGCCGGTGACACCCTCAAAGGCACGCAATCGCAAGTTGCCGAGAAGTACCTGATGTTCGATCTCGAACTTCGGAACAAAGGTTACGCGCGGATGCAGACTTTCAATGGCTCCGGCGGCCAGAGTTTCAATCTCCCATGAAATGAATGCCTATCCGCTGAAGCCGACAAGCTCGTTTGCGACCCAGTGAAGGAAGCGGGGACTAGGCGAGAAAGCCTAACATGGCAATTGCATGGAGAACTAAGCATCCGCGTCAGCTTCTTGTGTATTGTTTTCAGTCCACCGTTCCATCTCAAGGCGTTCTCCACCATAATCAACCCACGCTGACACACCTAGTTAACATCGCTTTTATCATTGGCATTTTGGTGGTGGCGCTATCGCTCGTTGATTTTCTTCTAACCGACGACCAGAAAAAGACCATCGACGGACACATCCTGGATCCGCCTCCAAAGATAGGGCGTGTCCACACTGCAATGCTCGACCGATGATTCCTGCCGATTCGCCAAAGGCGAAACGTGCGATGGCCGCTGGCGCGAGTTAGTCCCGAAAGTTGAACGTTCTCGGCATGAGGTGGAAGCGTGACAGATCAGATTGGGTATTTCATCGACGTTCGAGAGTTTCAAAGCACCAGCTTGGAGGGCTACCCCAAATATGCTGGCGACGACTCCGAGACCGCCAAGACATTGTTTGAGCAGGAATTCGACTTCTATAACAGCCGACTCCGCAAAGGTGATCTCGTCATCGAACTCTACTACCGATCCGAGCGGGGCGAGGTCTCAGAGGGGATCAAGCTGCTCCGGTAACTCCTGTCACCCGCGCTAACTGAGACTTGCCAGTCCCCGTGCTGTTCGTAAGATGCGATCCGCGATTGTCTGTTGCGGCCTCAGATACTGAAGAACATGCTCAGCGGTTGCATCGGGCGTTGCAATCAGTTTCACGAGCTGGTCTATCTCATCCGAGCCGATCAGCCCCACGCCGTATTCCTTCGCTTGTATGGCCTCCGAGTCTACTAACTGCGCCTGCGTGAACACGACGGGTAATATTTCTGCTTTGATCTTGAGAGACTGGCTGAGATGCTTGGCTCTCTCTGCCAGTGTGGAGAATTTCATGGCGGGTTTCTCTCTTGTACATTCCACCAGCACGAGGACCGTAGATTTATCCGATTCTAGGATCGCCGCCGCGTCCGCACGGTCGTCAACAGTTTTTCCGTACCACATTGCAGGAATACCAAGGATATTCAGAAGACGTACCACAGCTAACTCGAACGGGGCTGAGGATTTTTTGTCGCTATATTTCAAAGCGGCGCGTAAGCGGCTGTGCTCGGGATCGAAGTACTCATCGACGGCTCCTAGGATTGAGGCCGATGCAGGCCATCTGTTGATGAACAACGCATCAATATCGCGCCTGCCCCAGAAGATGTGTATGTTCGCATGCGTCGCTGTTTCCGGCCACCCAGGTTTCCAATCGATCCGCAAGGGTTCGTTTTGGCCGTCGTAGCCTTTAGCTCCGACAACCCATTCGGCAGATGGCTGAGGCTCTGGATAGAAGAATGCTTTGACGGACACCGAACCAGGTTCTGCCGTCGCTGGAACAATGATCCTCACGGCTCCAGTGTGAGTATCATCCAGACCAAAAGGGAACGGTGCAACGATCTGCAATTGAGGAGACACATAAGAATTGAGCAACAGGCCAGGAGTGAGTTTTCTTGCAAGCACTTCAACTCCATCAATATGTGTATTCCTTCTGAGGTGCTCGCTCGCTTCTTCCAGGCACCTCACCGCTTCTGGCAACGTTGCGATTTGGCGTTCGCTGCGAACGTTCCAAGAGAAACCGACCGGCTCAGTCTCGAAAAAGTTTCTTCCTGATCGATCAAACTTGAGAGGATTAGACCACGTAATTGGATTATTCGGGTCATCGCCTACGCGCAATTTAATGTCCCGGAAGGAAGGGCTTCCGCCCAAATTCAGGTGAATGTTTTCGCTCTGGACGATCTCCTGAAGAATTCTTGGAAAAGATTCGATTGGGAACTCATCGACAAAAGCAAGAAAGCTGTCGTAGTCCGCTTCCATTCTTAGGACTTCAGAATCGACTGTCTTCGCGGAAAGTTGCATGCGTCCGCTCAGCAAGACCCATACGCCGTCGATCTTGCCCGCGTACCCAACGAACCTGACCGAGCGCCAGAGCCCTTGGAACGGAGCGATCTTCTCTAAAAAGTCTTGGAGGTAACGTTCCTTCACACTTGTAATTCTAGCGCGGGACTAAACCCTTTGCGGATGAGTGCGTCTTGTTTCGCTATGGCTCAAACTCGGCTCGGAAGGCTATACCGGCGGAGCTATTGTCAGGTTGGCAAATTCTGCTCGCATTGCCTCAATTTCCTTGACGATCTCTTGCATGGGTCTCATTTGTGCTCGAAATGTTTGCTCGTGATTGTAGTTAGGCATCGTCTTCTGGATGGCAGGCGGAGGAGCCGGTGGTCGCTCGATGAAATTCATAGCGTGATACAGGATTTCTCGTTCGAGACGGTCGTATTTCTTAAACTGAGTTTCCCACCTGTCAATCGTCGCTGGAGGAACTAGCCCAATGGCAAACTTGTCTCGTTGAATGAAGCGAATTTCAGTTTTCAGTCCGCAACCATCCACAGTGGATTTAACCCGATAAATCACATAGGCCGCGAGGACAGCAAGAGAATCGAGCGTTGGGTAAATCGGATAAAGGCGATTCAACAGGCTGTCGGCAGCAGGCTTTCCCGAGCCTATGCAATCGTACAAGGCAGCATCGGTAAGCATTGTTCTTTCCACGTTCCACAACACATCCTTGCCCTCGTGACTAGCAGCTATTAGCAGCGAGTAGTCAGGAACGTTGTCATCATCGAATTTTCCTACGAATGGCAAGACGTGTTCGCTATAGAACCCCTTTGCCGTCTCCCGGACCTTCGCCTCCAGTTCTTCAAAAGAGCCACGGAACGCTTGAAAAGTCTTTGAGAGTTCCTGAGAAAGTGCTTCGATGTATTCCGAGTCTCCTGCACCAGCGATGCTTATACTTCCTATAGGATTTCCTCGTCCGGCGCTAATGATTTTGCCGGAGTCCACTTTCTCCCCCGATGAATATGTCTCCTGGGTATCAGTCGCGGTCAGAAGAGAAAATGCTCCCGCAAGATGAATGGCTATCGTCATGATCGGAATTCTCTCACCGAGGCTGAGACATTTCAATCCGCAGCGCGATGCAACGCCTGAAACTGTGGCAGACTATCCGCGACGGCGTGTGGAAACTTCATCGCCGGTGGTTTAATTGGTCTTAGCGACGCAAGACAATGGCTACGTTTGACGTTGTGCTTCATGCGAACGGCGGAATATTCAGGGAGAACGCCCAACAGTTATCAGCGGCGTTCCCTCCGGTCAAAGAGCGCGTCGATCTCGGATTTGGGTGCTGGGTTGGGAGGTTGGACGGTGATCTTGCAAATGTTTTAATGGACACCTGCGATCCGACATTCCTCGGTGTCATGAAACCCGTACGACAGTTTGCCCAGCTTTACACCTATGTACGTGAATTAGATGATAACGAGGAACTGTATCGCTGGGACCGGGATTTGCGGCTCCAGCGATGCATTGGGATGTCGAGATTGATACATCGGACCACGGTGGGATTCCGCTACGCGGCTCGTGTCCGGCAAGGCTCCTCATCAGACCCATTGAAAATCGTTCCCGCTGGGATACACGGCCTTTCGCTCGATGTTTTTCTGTCACCAAATCACGAACGCGACTGGCTCACCGCTAGTGAGGCACAGCAACTCGCCAATCTTCTGGCGGTTTCGGAGACGCTTCAGCAGCCAGCTTTTCCTCCCCGCGTTTCACGAGCATTGTGGTACTTCGACTATGCGCAGCGTACGTACTATGCCGACTTGCGCTGGACGCTCATAGCCACGGCGCTAGAGGCCCTTGTCCACACAGGTAAGACGGGCAGCACTAAACACTTCAAGTACAGAGTCCCAGCCCTCGCCCAATCTGTTGGCGGTAGTCCATTAACGACAGATGAAGCAAACTTGGCTTGGGATTTTCGTTCTCGTCTCAGTCACGGGGATGGCTTTCTATTTTCTATGCCCAACGCAGACATTGCACTCTATGACAAACTGGAAAACACCCTTCGCCTAGCGATCTTAAAGGCATTCCTTGACCCCACATTCGCAAACATCTTTGCCGATGACAAGGAAATCGCAAAACACTGGCCAGTTTGAAAGATTGATGAACACTTGATCTTTTGTGTCACGGTTGAATCCTTGCTGTCGAGAACAACGCTTCTTTCGTCTCTTTACCCAACCCTTCGATGATGGATTTCAGTTCTCGTATACTTTCCAGGTTGAAGCCTTTCGCGCGGCCACTCACCGAATCCAAATCGAGGATGACCTGAAGGCTCTTCCGCCGCTTCCGGTTAGTCACAAGGCGCTCGCCTTCTTTGAAATTCTCGTATGCGATCATGTCGGCTGGTTGCAGCGGCACAGAATCCTCCCAGCCTTCTGGTGTGATGTAAGCGAAACGATCCCTGTGCGCAAACGCCGGATCATCGACGATGCGATTGAAGGCGTCTTTCAGGACCGAGTCATAATCGCAACGGTCATGGTGCAGAGTGATTCCGTCTCTCGGATATAACTTCAACGTTTCTTTTCCAATTTCATCCATCAGCATTTTCAACAGAATCACGTATGCAAAACCTACGGGATTAGATTTTGTTTCAGGAAATTCTTGTACAAGAAGTTGGAGTGGCATGTCGAAGCCAAAAATGTGGACGGGATGCTTCTTGAAGACCTCAAACAGCTTCTGAGAAAACTCTATCTGTTCGGCGACGGTCCACCCTTTGAATTCCCCCAGGCACGAACTGCAATCCGCCGCATGATAGCGAGAAATCTCGGGTCGGCCCTGCGCTCGCAACTGTTCATTTTTCCAATCGAGAACCTTAACCCAGTCGATTACAAACCAAGGCCACGAGCTATCGTCTCCGACAACGCAAGACAAGCTGAACAATCTAGGAACAGCGTTCTGAGCATCGCGGCTCTCGTCCATGAATCCTCTAAGCACTGCTTGAAACTCCCTTCCTCTTAACCCTACCGCGTCACCAGTCAGCAGGTAGCGTAACCATTCCCAGATCGACGAGCCACAACCAAATCCACGACGGGCGAAACGCATCCGAGTAGTCAACGCCGTCTTTGCGATCTTCCTGCGAAAATAGGCCGCATGAAAGAGCTACCAGTTTAATCCGATGGATCACTCCGCTTGATCCGCAGCATCCGCATTGGATCGCTTCACCAATTTCAACCGCAGAGCCGTTCCTAGGCGTTTTCCCTGAGGCTCTCGTGGTCAGGGCCATCCCGAGGGAGATCGTCGTTCTGGCGCGCAGGAAGTGCAAGGGCGAACGGATTACGAAGGCCATGGGATGGCGTAGGAAAGGTTTCGTGTTACTCACGAAAGCCCAGCAGCTTGCCATGGGCAGGGCCGGGCGTTCACGAGTAAGTGTAAGTCTTCCACGGTATTCTGCTCATGTCGATGCTAGCTAAGAAGTTTACTATGTCTTTTCTTCCGTAATAGGTGGGAACACCGCGCGAATCCTGGGCCATTAGAACAACCGGAGCGACTCCTAGAATTCGCTGAAACGTCAAAATGGACTCGTTCACCTCTGTTGTATTCAGGACGTGCGATTTAACAACGGCGATTCCGAAGGTTACCCCTTGTTCTCTTATGATTGCCCCATCAAAGGTCATACGTCTTACCTCGCTGGGTTTCGATTCTACCAAAGCTCTGGCCAAAGGCGGCTGGCACCGCACACGCATAGTTGAGCCCCAAAGCAGATCGCCACGGGATCAACCCGTATATCCCCAGTACAAAATTCCAGACGACCACCCCGGCGTTCGCTAGGAGGACCCATTTTTAGGGGTATGCCCCACCCTTGACCGTCCCAGGGGATTCCCTCGACCAACGCCTAGCATGATGCGGAGCCCGTCGCTCAGCCAAACGCATGGACCCCACAGTTCGGAAGTCGTCTAGCCGGATTGCGTGGGGAACGCTTGGGTGAAGCCGTCTCTATGGGGAGAGGAGGGTTACCCTCCGCTACTCTCCTGTGGTTTCTGCCTGTGATCAGGGCCTTCGGCCTCTGGCTTCCATGGCTTCGGCGCGCTGCAAGACGTACGGCGTACGCTCACCAGATTCCTAGTCTGGTGCGTGAACGTTCCTTGCGTTGCAACATTTCGGTCCCACGTCCGCTTGTTTGGCCAGTAAACCTGTAGGCCGGCAGAAAACCGAATAGCCAAAATGTCGGGAAATTCCTGCGCCCTCCTCTTAAGCCAACGTTGCTTATATCCTTGTTGAATACCGACGCTAGCACGAACGAGTTTCTATTCAGACACACAACAGGCACGCAACTACCAATAGAATTCTTGTGTTTCCGCGTCGTTTAGAAGTCTGTCGGCTGATCGGCCGTCAGCGCTGGTTCTGTCCCAGTCGCCCTTACCAAAGTTGCGTCTCGCCGCTTCCGGGTGGATGACGGGCTAAGCGGAAGTCATTTGCGTTCCAGAAGTCGGCTAACGTGCGTTTGAGGAGCGGTCGACTGCCGTGTAAGAATGAGGGAGAGCGGGCTCAGCGAGGGCTCGGGGCCGCGGTCTTGGTTCGATCGGGAAAGTTCATACGTCGCATCAAGTCCTGGAAGCGCGGATCATCGTGCAAGCTATCAAACCGGGGATCGACCTTCAGCAACGGCATCCACTCGCCATGCTGTTTGTAGGAAATTTCCAACCAGTCGATGGCTTTGTTGCTCTCCCCCAGAGCCGCATGGATTCGGCTCACAAAATACGCTGTCACATGTGCCTTGCCCGTTAGTTCGCGCAAGACATTGCGAGCTTCGTCCGTAAACCCAGCCGCCGCATATGCCTCGCCGAGAGAAGCAACGGCGACCGGCGTGCGCCCCGAAAGCTCAACAGCCTTTTGCAGTGCCGCGATCGCCGGCTCCCACGTTAACCTGGCCACATAAGAGAGTCCGAGCCAGACGTGCGCCGTGGGGGAGTTGGAGTCCAATTCGAGTGCCTCGTGGCACTCCTCGATAGCCTGATCATATCGCCGTCCGGACCAATAAACGAATGCCATTCCAAAGTGGATCCAGCTCCAGTGCGGTTCTAGACGAATAGCCCGCTTCAGTTCTGTGTAGCCCTCCTCATAACGTCCCATCATGCCCAGCGTCATTCCGAACCAATGGTGAGCGGTGGCACTGCGGGAATTCATTTCAATACTCCGTTCGAAGTCCCTTTCCGCATCGGCGAAGTTGTAGTCGTAATGTAGTGCTGACCAGGCGAGTGAGGCGTAGGCTTCTGCCAAGCTGTGGTCTTTTTCGAGTGCCTGTAAGGCTAGTCCCTTGGCCTTGCCACAACCCTCCTCAGGAGGTACAAGCCCCCACAAACCCATGATCGACAGGGAATCGGCCAAACCTGGGTGCAAGCTGAGCCTCAGTGGTCACCCCAAAGCCAGTTCGATGGCCTCGCGAAACGGTTCGCACAAACTGGGGGATGGAACGGGCGGGGGAGTTTGAGGTTCTGAGGCGCTCAACTCCACGCCAAACCCGGTGGTCACCTCCCCGGCATTGGCCGGTTTTGCTTTTACTCTATTAGGAAGGTTTTCGAGGTTGGGGTTGGGGTTGGGGTTGACCGTGTTGGCCGGTTTTGCCGCGTCCGACCCGGTGGTCACCCCATTCTCGTTGGCCGGTTTTGAAGGCGGTCGCCGTCCCCACGCACCTGGCGGGCGCACTCCGATCCCGGCCGCTTTCAGGTAGGCTCCGGCGGTTTCCCGACGCACACCAGTCTCTTGCTCGATGCGCCGCAAGGGCCATCCGAGCCGGCCCAAGGCAATCACTTGTTGTTTTTTCTCTTCGCTCAAGACGTTGCTCATACCAACGAAGGCTACTGCCTTGCGTCGGAATCAACGTCCCCGAGCTTCATTTTCGTTGGCCGGTTTTGAGGTGACCCTCATTGGCCGCTTTTGGGTGACCCCTGAGGGCTGAGGGGGTAGGTGAGCCGCCCGTGGTAGCGCAGCATAGCTCCGGTCGGCTCTTCGCGTCTAAGCGTAAGGATTGGCCTGATTTCAGAAAATCATTGCAGATAACGTGGTGGTACATACATCTGCTCGTGGACGGAGATTCGTCTTCTCTGTTCACGGTCCGATTCTCTCGGCAGAAGAGCGGCTGGAAAATCGACGCGCGCACTCTCCGCGCTCTTCGTGGCAGAACTATGAGGCATCTTGCGCCCCGTGCATGCGGGTGCATTTCTTGCGCGATAGTTGGAACCACTGTAAGATGCGGCCGAGCATTCAAATGGCGAGGAAATGCTTTATATCGTTTAAGACCGAGGATGTCGCTTACAAATTAGCAATCCAAAACGATCTTCGGATCGATATCGTTGATAAGTCTCTCGACGCCCCGATTGAGTCGAGCGATGAAGACTACATCATGCAGCAGATCAGAAAAGACTATCTTTCCGATTCAACTGTGACTATTCACTTAATCGGAGAGAAGAGCGCTGAGCAGTATGGGGCCTTCGAACAACGCTTTATCAAGCGCGAGCTTCAGGCATCTCTATATGATGGCGAGAATAATCCACGGAGTGGAATCCTTGGAATCGTACTTCCGAGAATGACCGGAAAGATCTACCTCCGTACGGATACATGTGGAACTTGTGGCAACGTCATTTCTATCTTGAACGTCGGGGACGAAACCACAATTCGCGAGTTCTCTACAAATTATCACATCCCGCATGGCAGGTGCCACTGGACGGAAGAGGATCGCTATTGTGTGATGGTCAAGTGGGAGGACTTCATAAAAAGCCCGGATTCTTCGATTGAACAAGCATTTCTCAAGCGTTCTGATCCGGTAGCCAAAAAAGTCAAGGTTCGACCATAGTCTGCTATGGTTTCATGAGTGTGAGAGGCGGTTAGGCTGCGCAGGTCCCGGTGAGCTGGTGCTGTGGAGCGAAGAAGCATCAGGTCGCGTGGCGCAACCGTCATTTTGACTGTCCTAGCTAACTAGGGTGCGCCATTCTTAAGCTGTTCAAAACATCATCCTTGGGTCAATGTCTTCGTAATTTCGCGAAGTCCGCGAGGAGATTCGAGAGCGATGAACGGCCAAAGCAATTCAATTTGAACGATTTGACGCAATCTATGGGCAAACGGCTAGATTCGCGTGCTCCCGACGATCTGCTTTGGCGAACGAAAACGTCACAGTTTCCAATCCGTTTGTCGATACAGACTCAAGGTCTCTCTGCAGTGTTTTCGCCTCGAGTTTAAGCAATCGTTATGGGCGATGGTCTGTAATTGACGCCAAGCACAGAAATAAGATTGCTAGTACGAAAGGGAGAACTATTGCAGCGAGCATATACAAAACCCACGAACCGACGACCCGCGTCGGAAGCTGGTCGGAAAAATTGTAAGTGACAAGTTCGTCCACTAGCTTCGGAGAAACGCTTCTGAATTTCTGTGCCAAAGCACGAGTGGTCCGAAACTTTAAATCTGTCGAATCTTGAAGCTGACCCTCCGAATTCACTGTATACAACATCCCTTTATTGGAATATGGTGGCATCCAGACCGGAAGTTTTCCGATTGCCTCATCCCATTCGATCGCCAGATCGGATGCACCTGGTGGCATCAAGAAGACACACTTGGTCAAGCGTGCGTGTTCCTTAAGGTACTTGATTTCCCAGCGCGTGCCATCGGACATGGATGGAATAACGATAATGGCATCAGCTGCTTCAACCAGTGTCAGTAGCTCACGTTGCCAATCTGAGTCGGGAGTTTCGATTCGACCCGCACCTATCGCTTCACCAGGTTTTCCAAGCCCAATCAGCAGGCTCTTCTCACCAACGGCATCTGCTAGGAGCACTTCGAGATCGACTGTATCTTGCTCTCCTTGAGAATCAGGCCACAGATACTGCAGGTTTTTATATGGGTTTTTGACAGACAACCTTCGAGTTACAGAAAAAGGTCTTAGGAACAAAACAAATCGTCTGCGCCCTGACCTACCTGCAATCGTCTGCGAGCTCACGGTTCCTTCGCCTTCTGGCTGCCTTCAGCCTTCAGACTTTCAAGCACTTCTTTAGCCTCTTTATCCCTCTGTATCTGCTTTGTTTCACGTTCAGCAGTCCGCGCCGTCTTCGCCAAACCGCCGAACACAATAATAAAGAAGCAAACTATAAGTTTCCAAGGCACCCAAGGCACGCCATCGTCAATGGCTAGAAGCATTAGTAGGAAAACGAGAAGTCCCCAAAACTTGGACATTCAAGGCCTCCATGAGACCAGTTCAGGCCAGCCCGTCTTGCAGTCGTCCAGTGGCGGCCGAAGCTACACAACGCGAGCGTACTTTCGACTGAATTATAGCTCGTACTTCCCGACCCTGCCTCAACCTCGAACGGTGCAAATTCTACCACCATGATCGCACTCTGTGGACTTGAGAAGCAGACACCGGAAAAGCGACCGCGTTGCTCAGCTCGAGGCTCCGTGGTATATGAATTAAGCAGGCTAGTACCAGGAAGGTCAGTATGAGTTTCCCGCTCTGCTTCGTACTGATGCCATTTGGGATTAAGTCCGATCCCAACGGCACGCCTATTGATTTCGACGCCGTATATCAGCAAATGATCGTCCCTGCGATCCGTAGTGCCAAACTCGAACCGCTCCGCGCGGACGAGGAGATGAGCGGAGGGATCATTCATAAACCAATGTTTGAGCGTCTTGTCTTGTGCGAGTACGCGGTGGCCGATCTGACGACCGCTAACGCAAACGTCTTCTATGAGTTGGGTGTGCGCCATGCGGTTCGGCCCTGGAGCACAGTCTTGATCTTCGCCTCAGGCACTAGATTGCCCTTTGATGTTGCGCCGCTTCGCGGCTTGCCTTATGCGGTCGACGACCTTGGGAAGTTGACCAATATTGCAACGAGCCAAAGTGCTCTTGCGGCCAGACTGAACGTCGCAAAGCAGAAGGCAGATCACGACAGCCCCCTTTTTCAATTGCTCGATGGCCTGCAGCCCCCAGATATTGCTCGTTTGAAAACCGACAGCTTTCGTGATCGTGTAGAGCTTTCCCTACAGATCAAAGAGCGTCTCAGAGACGCTCGTAGCCGTGGTGTGGAGGCTATTAGAGACGTTGAACGCTCAGTCGGCGATATCAGCCAGTCCGAGAGCGCGGTAGTAGTAGATCTGTTCCTATCCTTTCGGGCGGTGAAGGCCTGGGCGGACATGGTTCGCCTTGAGGGTGAAATGTCGAAGCCACTCGCTGCCACCGTTATGATTCAGGAGCAACTGGCGCTGGCCCTAAATCGTCAGCGAGAGGGAGAGCGAGCAGAACACATCCTGCTCGATCTGATTCGGCGGCGTGGGCCGAGTAGCGAAACCTATGGAATTCTCGGTCGCGTGTACAAAGACCGTTGGGACATTGCTGTCAAGTCGAACCAGTCTGCTCTTGCACGGGGAATGCTCGACAAGGCGATTTCTGCTTACTTGGCGGGCTTTGAAGCGGATTGGCGCGATGCCTATCCCGGCATCAATGCTGTCACCCTGATGGAGCTCCGTGATCCACCAGACGTGCGTCGGTTGGACTTGATTCCCGTCGTACGATATGCGGTTTCCCGCAGGATCGCTGGACGGCCGGACTACTGGGACTACGCGACGTTGCTGGAACTTGAGGTACTGGCAAGTCGCGAGGATAGCGCCATGTCAGCTCTGGCCAATACTCTTGCTTCTGTGCGTGAGACCTGGGAGCCGGAAACAACCGCGAACAACATCCGCCTGATTCGTACTGTTCGCGCTGGGCGAAATGATTTCCAGCCGTGGGTTAGCAATATCGAAGAAGCCCTTCTTTCTAGCGCTAGGTCTGGTGCCGCGAGAGCTGGCGATTGAAGGTACCGCGTACGCTATGAGTTCTGCTGTGGTTGAGGAAGCTTATGAATTCTCAAGTAACAGGGCCAAGCAGCTAAACATCCTGTCTGGAACTTGGACTCCGCGCCGGATCTGATTTGTGGGTTGTGGTAGGCAACAGCCGGTGCAAGTGCTGATTGCTACGTCCGTTTCGGGCCAGCATCAATCCCCGAACTGCGAACCACGTCCAGACCGAGCAGCTTTCCGAATACTACATCTGCGGTCAAACCGGCAACGAAGCCAACTCCAACCGCAAAGGGAATCGAGCGCCGTGCATACGATCCAAGATCGGAGGCAACGGCCAGTTGCGGATCTGCCGTAAGTTGCGCGGTGACAAACAGAATGCCGGCTACGCCACCCGCCACCAGCCCCAGGACCACTGTTGCGAGCACTGCCGGAGCCACCCCTTGCGAACCACGCAGACGATCGACCACTGGCCGAATGGCTGCACCGGCCCCACCGGCTAGCAGGGGTGCGACAAACAGCATCCAGACATCAAAGACGTTCCGACCCCACACCCACGGCACGATGGCCATTGCTGGCAAGAAAAGGAGGGCCGCGAGCACCGATAAAATGGGCCGCGGCGCCCCCACGGCTGACCGTCGGCGTTCGTGTTGTGCAAATAACGCTTTGACGCATGCGGTCGCCGAGCCGTCGGCCCATGGCCGAGCCATCAAGTTGATGTCGTCGCGATTTGGCAGATCTTCACCCGCTGAAAGCGTTCCCCACACTTGAGCTGCCGCACCGCCGAACTCAGCGAGCGAGAGTATGGACATGCGTGTACCGATTGCTACTTGTCCTGAAATCTTTGTTGCATTTCCCCCACCGATCAGGATTACACCGTCCGCTCGCGCGATTGATCGGTAGAACGCAATTTCCCAGTCGGCACCTCTTTCCGAGCGCCGCTCGAACAAGTTGGGGTGACTTGTTTCCTCGGCAAACGGTGGCGGTTCCTGATCCTTCGTGTACCACATTATTATGCTACGGTCCTCGGCTGGCTTGCCCGAAACGAATCCTTGCACAACATCTGCCTCAAGAAATGGCCCACCGTAGACTAGTAGCCTCGCGCCACGCTGAGCAAGTTCAGCTCCCAGTTCCTGTGCAGCCCTTTTCGCCTTTGCGGGATCTTTCATCGCCGGAGTAAGCATGCGATTAGGATTCGCGTCGCCGACAATCGCGATTAATGGACCTGCCATGATACCTCCGACCAGTAACGCTCGGGCCGACCTGACACAAATCCTCTGCTTCCGGGTTTAGGACGCACGACGTGGCGGAAGATGCTTCCGCAGCCCAACATCAAGAAGAAACGATGGCAAGTTGAAATAAAGCGTCTCGGATAGATCTTTGTAGCTGGTGTAGTCGATGTTGCTTATGTGGGCTAAATCTGATGGAATTCGCGCGCTATTGCCTTTATAGTTAGCCAAAATAAACGGTTTGCCAAGAACATACGCTATCCCAACTTCTATATACACGTTCGGCTTCCGGGCCGTCAGCCGGTTGTCAAAAATGCAGAAATCGCAGCCTCGGATTTTCTCAATAATATCGTTAAAGAAACCGACAGCGGCCATGTCCATTCCTGACCATACTAGCTCGATACCGGAGGGCTCTAGCACATAGCGAAGGTTCGTTCTCAGCGCGTCAGAGATCGCGGGAACGAATCGGCTACCAAGAAAACAACGCAACTCCTTACGGTGCTCGTTTCCAGACCACTGTATTTCGAACAAATTAAATCCGCTGCCGCTACTAGGGTTGCGGCCTTCTCTGAGAAAAATCTTCAGGTAGCGAGACCCCAAATCTAGCCTCGCCGTTCCAGAACGATTCAAGCCGACCACCATGCGGGAAACATGTCTTTCCATTGCCGTCAGAGTCCGCTCCCTCTTGTTCCGATCCATCAGGTTGTTTCGGAACGCTGTATCCAGCCACCGCCTGAAATAGCGTCGAACCTCTGAGCGGTTAGTTCTACGGCGCAACTCGAGTCTCCTCAGTAAAAATTCGATAGTTCTGCCAAAGTCGACACAAAAGCATCATCTTTGCGAGACCTAGCAGTACGAAAGCTGTTCACTGTCTTGCTGAGCTCACTTCCAGCACTGAATTTTGCAATCCTTCTAGCCGCTATCTTTATAGTGGCGCCCGTTTGAGGATTGCGCCCGTTCCGCGCTTTTCTTACTGACACAGAAAACGTTCCAAAACCTAAGAGCGCAACACGATCTCCCTTGCGCAGAGCGGATGTAATACTATCAACCGCGGTGTCAATCGCCTTCGTGGCTTTCTCCTTACTGATTCCACTAGAGGCCGCGATCTTGTTAGCGAGGTCGACTTTGTTCACTCATTCCGTCCTTCTATACACAAACTATTCCGTTCTGGGCTAGACTGCGTAACTCCATCATGAGGCTGGCGGCGTGTTCCTTCGTTCACTTACTACTTTGAGGTAAAACAGCCGGAAGTCAGAAAACCTTTGGAGACGGGTGAATCGTACAACACAACGATGCAGTGGTGCAATGAAGTTTTGCTCCTGGCGGCGAGCACCGCACCTTCGTCGCCTTAACTCCAAACGGATCGGTGCCGGATCAGAGCAACGTTATGGAGATGGCGTCGAATCTGCTGAAGCGTTTTTCCCATCCCAGAGCGTCGTAAGATAGTCCGATTCAGGGCGAGCGTCAGATCACATCCTTGTTTCTCGCTAGATCCTCAATTACACGTCGAGCCCGTAGTACTTTTCAAGCTGTTTTTTGAACCCGCCCAAGTGGTGTGTGAACAGATTAAAACGCACGCGCTCGTACGCAAAGGACAGCAACACGCCGCCAATCGCCGCCTCGATCCATACATCGAGCGGGACGAGGCGCGCCGATTTGATGTTGAGGAGGTGGACGCCATTGAGCAAGCATGCGCCAACGAACGTAAATCCGTACATAAGCTTGCTCCACCGGGGTCCTGTCTTTCCGCGTGTGATCACGCGCACAAATCGATCAGTGGGTTTGCGAGCGAACCTTAGCGCACCTTGGTACGACGGATAAAAGATCTGCATGAATATTATTGCCAGCATGAGGCCGCTCCATGCGACCCATGGCCTCAGCAGCGCCGAGGTCACGATCGTCTTCACATGAGCCGAAAACATCCCTGCAATCAGCAGAACCGCCACAGGAGAAAGCAAAAAGACCAGGCTAATAACGGCCACTGCGATCCGCGTGATTCGGAGTACGACGCGGTACCGCAGATTTGGCGAGAGAATGTCGGAGACAGCATCTTCGAGAATGTTCGACCCGCTTCGCCCGTCAATCAAAAAGGACAGAGGGGCGCTCATGATGCGATACAGATGCGGCCGCAGCGGGAAGACCACGTGATACGGGTCGTCTCCGGAAACCCAACAAATCAGCACGCGCTCAGCCTTGGCGAAGCCTTCGAGCGCTTCCCAAAAGAGCCATGGACTCCGCGAGCTGTCCTCGGAGGAAATCATGATGAATGTACAGCCGACGAAAATTCGCTCCGCAAACTGATCCGTCAGCCATTTTGACTCCTGCGCGGATCCACGAGGATATGGAGACTCGAGATCGAGTTCTATGGTGTCCACGATCAACCCAGCGGCTCGACCGATCTGTGATAGACGCATCGCAAGGTCACGCTGGTTGCTTCGGTAACTGACGAACAGATGCTCCGGCGTACATCGCCTCCCGGACGCTGCTATAAGATCACGGACCGTTTCTTACGCGCAAATCCAATCTGCTGGCCACCAGGGGATTTCAGACGAAACCGGGCCGAACCATAAAAGATGGAGTTCTGATCATGAAAACAACAGCCGCGGAATTGTTGCTCATGCCAGGCACCCAACTCGACGATCCTATCGCCAGAGCACTTCAGGACCTTTTTTAGACGGCCGACTCAAGCGGTACTGCGCTGATTTGGACCGGTACATTTGCCGCTCGGCTCATCACGGATCGTCCGTCAGCCTTTTTGGCAGGGCAAGGTCTTCAACCGAACTGACAAGTTCTCGCCGATCGGAATACATGCTGTGAAGGCAAATGTCTATAAAGGGCAGCAGCCGGATGGATGGCCAGAAAAGTATCGCCCTCGACCGTTCGCGGACCTCTTTCGTTGCCTGGTCCGTTCGTGACGAGATTCGTGAGATTGTTCCAAGCCTATATTTTGGGCCAAGCCTAGCCATTTATTCTGCCAGTTCTAGCTGACATTGTTGCATCCATCGGCATCCAAGTGAACAAATGGAGACCATTGTAGCTCTTGCGGGAAGGCGTATTGATCCTCCTGATCCGAAAACTGAGCGTTTCCCTGTGCGAAACATTGACCGCGTTCAGCTTGCCATTTCTCTGGAATTGAAGAAGCACGGAGCACGATGGCTAGTCTCTTCGGCGGCGGCAGGAGCTGATTTGCTGGGTATTAAGGCTGCAATTGATCTCGGGATAGCCTGTCGGATTGTTTTGTCTTCCGGTGTGCAGGAATTCGCACGAATGTCGGTAGAGGATCGAGGCTCGTATTGGAAAAGGTTGTTTGAAAGTACCTTGTCCGCCGTTAGGCCAGAGAACGTTGTTGTTGTTCCCGCTCAATCAGCTATCGCGGCCTCATTCAAAGCGGTCAACGAGAGGATTTTGAATGACGCCATCACTCTTTCCGTCTCCAATTCGTCCAAACCTGTGTGTCTTGCGGTCTGGGATAACCTGAATCGCGGGAAGGATGACTTTTCTGCCCACTTTGTGGAACGTGCGCTCGCAAGGAGTCTAGAGGTGGTAAACGTAAGTACCCTCTAACGCGCTCTGAGGCACGAACCCAATGTGCCAGCTACTGCGTTTTGCTTGAAGTTCGAGGCAAACGCGCTTCATGGTTTCTGGGATAAGGCTGAAATTGATATCGCCATCGGCTTTTCGGGGCGCATGCACAATCGGCAGCACTGGCATTCTCGTTTGGTGAGCATCCCGTTCGACGGACTCAAATACTCGGCGAGAAACTCCTTCGACATCTGACGGTGGATTAAGATCATCGAAGCAGAAGGCGACGTCATGCGGCGTGACTGTAAGTGCTTCGTGAAGCTGGCCGATAGTCCACGTCGTATCTTTTTTGCGAGAGGCTTCGTAATTCCCCGAATCTAGAAGAACTACAGCTTCTCCCGATCGACAGAATTCCAGGTCCGATATCATTTGATTCCGCTGTTTCTCACTCTTTTCCTTGATGATGTCATACGCAGAGACTAGAAGAGCGTCAGCACGGAAGAGCCTCAAAGCCTGAAGCGCGGCTGCTGGCTGAAGGGCAGTCTCGTGGGAGGACACTGAGCGAAAGAACGTTGGAAGCTCCGTCTGCTTATTGCCAATCCTCAACACTGTCGGGCGCGCGGCAATCGTGCGCCCTACATTTCGAAGTAATTCCTGAATGGCTGGGTCTGCAGGGTCACCTTTCCATCCGATTAGGTCAAGAGTGTGGAGGCCGCGGAAGCCGAGCGGAAGTTCAGCGGCTTGAATTCTCAGCGGTAGCAGGGGCACGTTGTGCGCCTTGGCGTAGTCTGCCTCGTCGAGAACATTCTGATTGGCCCGCGACGCTCGGCACCAGATCGGAATCACACACTTTGCTTGCATAAGCTGGCGCTCGATTTCAGCCCGATAATCGCCAGAATGAATTTGCTCATCCCACCAGACCGAGTACCGGGGAGAGAGAATGTCATAAAGGGCTTTGGCGGTCCTTTTGCTGGGATGAGCGTAGATTATGCAGATGTCGGCCACAAAAATGAGAGCACCAGTGTACGACAGCCGATCTTACTACAGACTGGAACAACTTGACCAAGGATCCCCGATGTGAGAACAACGTTCATTAACATATCTGATAGGCAACTGATTGACATCTAACGGTGCCGAATCGTACTTTCTCTGCAGCACTCAAGGTGACGCTAGAGGAATGGTTATCGCACTCTCATTGCATTTGACGGCCTTGACTGGAGGCAGGGTCACCGCCGAGGTGGGTACTTGTCGCAAGCGCAAAACGTACTGACTTGCCGGTCTTTGGGACTCAATCTCTCAGCGGATCGACAACACGACACCCGATCTGCGCTTTGGGGGTAAAGAGAAAGGTACAGGTGTTACGGCGAGCAGGGAACGCCCCTGACGAATATAGTCGGCACGAACCATGATCCTTGCTGCCGCCTGCTCGATCGCGCCAGATACTTCCCTCCTTGCAGATTCGTCGAGCTTGTCGAGCGTCCCATAGATAGAAGCTATCGTAGAGTCTAGGGTCGAGAGCAGCTGTCGCCGGACATCAGAGTGGGTCGGATGCTCGTAATAGGAGCGGAGGTCCTCCGTTGACCGAAATTTGAAAACGAGACAATACGGGTAGTTTTCGACAATTTCATTTTGAATTACTAACTTGCCGCCGAACTTCCCGTCAGACGGCGCCATACCTCTTAGCACAGCGTCGCGCAATCCAAACCACATGTCCTCGATTAGCGGACGGTTCGACGTGGGATCAGCAATTGACATCAGTCGTGGCTGAACGACGTTCTCAAGCTCTTTGGTCAACCTCATGACATCCACAGTGGCGGCGAACAAAACCATATGGTACACAGGAGGCTTTCTCTCCTCCACACTAAACAGTCGACCCAAAACATTGAACCATTCGTTATCCGAAGTACCGTACGCTTCCCGCCACCTAAGAATCCCGTGCTCTTCCGGAGCGGACTCCCCTGCGCTAGCTAGGCTATTAAAGGTCTCCTTAATCGACTCCTGGAAGGGTTGAAGCTTTGCCATTGACTGCAACCTCAGTGTCGTTTCAGAGAGTGTGGCTAGGTACAATTCTTCCGTAGAAGAGTCACCGTAAACAAGGATCGCAAAGTCCTTATTGATAATGTCATTCAACTGGTTGGGTTCCACTTTCTGTCTTAGGAACTCACGCCATCGATTCGCACTTGTTAGCAGAACAGCCCCATCACTCGATCCATACTGCTCATAGTGAGCTCTGAGTACATTGCGGTACTTAAGTGCCGTCTCAAGATCCGAGAACACAAAGAGCCTCTTCGTATTCGGAGGTTGTCGGCTGGTGTATTCCTCGGCTCTCCGTTGCTGATCTGGCGCGATCCAGAATCCGGAGTATACGTCGATACTCACTGCATAGACTTGTTCGGCTTCGGCGAACACCGGGCCGGCACGCACGATGAAGTTTTCCCCCAAGCTGAGATCCTGTTCGTATTGGGCACTCTCGTTCGACAGCTTTTCAACCTCTTCCTTCGCCGACTTGAGAATTCCATGCACAAGATCAGCCCGAAATTCGCGGGTGAACCTGGTACGATCAATACGCTCAGTAAGAGTGTTCAAGAGCTGGAGAATCCCTTGCCGCTTCATGTCAATGTTTCCACCGCGCCCCGAATCCGGCCGCTTCGCAATAGTTTCAAGAACCGCGTTGACACGAACGGCTATTCTGTTCATCTCTTGGCGAACTTCGGGATCATCAAAAGGCTTTAGCCTAAGATGGATCCAAGAGGAGTACTGACGCCTCCGAATCTCCGCCACCATCAATTGCACTTCATGCCCTAGTCGCGCAGCAGAATCTGGATCGTTTAATTCAGGAGTATCAACATAGACTATTGGAATGATAAGGTCGTTTCGGCTGAGACGCTTCTCGCGGTTTAGAAATTCCTTGAACTCCTTTCTACACACTTCACTGCGAAGATATCGACTGGTAATAATCGGTATCAGGAAGCTAACGGTGTCGATGGCATGCGTTATCTCGTCCCACCATCTCATACCGGGCAGCAGCTCAGAGCGGTCTTGCCAGATTCTAAACTGTCCAACAGTCAGCAGGTTGATCTCGTAATTTATGAAGGTTCGCAGCGTTGTGATATAGCCGTCCTCAGCATCTTCACGTGTATAGCTAAGAAATGCTTGGAAGTTCATGGATTTTGCCTTTCTGGGGAAAACCGGTGCGAGCGACGGAAGAAGAGGCTCGGACACAACCGGGCAGAATTATAAACTACAATGCTTAAGCGATCGACTTTCCAAGAATCCGTCAAAGACGATCCGCCGCACGCCAAGGCGGTCATTTAGTGAAACCAGCAGGCTCGCCTGACTCCAGATCCCTGGGATGGAACCTGCGACCGCGGCCGGTCGACAGACAGCGCGTAGTTTGAGGTATGTTTAGCAGGGATTATGTCATGGCTGGAGGAGCATTCTTTGTTTGAGCAGCGTTTGAAAAAAGCGAAGAAGCAACTCACTCGCCTGGACAAAGCACTCTTTTGGCCCTGCGTAACACTGCTATTGGTTGGCGTTGTATTTCTCTTCGCGGGTCAAGGCAGGATTGGTGCTGCATGCTTGGTCTTGTTGATGCTGCTGATACTTGTTGATAGGTACGTTACCAAGACCAGAAATGTAGTGTCGAATGCATGGCTCCGAGAATCCCTTCGGCAAGATTCCCATTCACCCGTGCTGATCCTCCGATCCTTCGACACGCAAGGATCGGCGTACAGGCCACCGAGGCTCGTGGGGAAAGCGCTCTTTTCAGGCGAATCGTATTTTGATGACGTTGGGCTGGCCTCTTTGGGGCCGCTGATCGCGATCGGAACGGGCGCTCGTTCAGCGCAGCCAGTAAACGCCCCTGATGTCCTTTACTTGCACACCAGCGACAAAGACTGGTTCAAGGTGTTCGAACTCGCCTCAAGGGCGACCCGAGGAATCATCTGTGCCCCGGGCGATTCGCTGGGCTCAGTAAGAGAGTTGTCGACACTTTGTCAATCCCAGATGGTTGCCAAGATTGTTTTCTTCATGCCGCCGACGCCGGCCGAGGCACAAGGCCTCGATGCTATAAACGCCGTGGTCTCGCCGTTTGTGGACCCTGGAAAAGTCGGAAAAAAGTGGGCTGAGGTTCGCGATTCCTTGCTAGCGCGGGGTCTTCGGCTGACTGAGTATCACGCAGCGGGTCAATTGTTCATCCTTGAAAATGAGGAAAGGGGGATTTCGTCGCTGCCACTCGACGCTGGCCCGGACCTGCATCCAATGGAACTGGCCGAACGCATTGAGGAACTCTTTGGCCGGATGCCGACGAGCCCAGGGTGGCCAATCTCAGAACTACTGCAAAAGACACAACCCTTTGAAGTCCCGATGCGAGGAACCTGGCTTTACCGCATTCTTTGCAAGCCCTCAATACAGCCTGCGTCCTGAGTCAAGACAGTCCCACGACGCCTTCCCCCACCCCTGCAGCAGCCCGCCGCCCACCATGCCCATCACGCTGTTGTGATCCAGGACCTGCCGGTTCGGCGTGATTAGTGCCTTCCATTTATCGATTCCCGTATTGCTTGGCGGATTGTAGTGATTGAGATTGCTTCATTCGCCTCATACGAGCCGGGTAGCCCGTGAAGACGCGGCGTGTTTGTTTTGCCACGGTGGTGCAGTCCGATCAGTGTCCAGTATTTCTGGTCGAAGACTGGACTCCCTGAACTTCCGGGCTCTGTCGGAGTGCGGTAATGAAGGAAGGTGTCGTCGACATCGAGCCATGTACTGTCGTGGAGCGAGATGCTAAGCACGCCTCCGAGGGGGTACCCGATCACGTAGACGCGCTGTTTTCCGGTTCCCCCGAAGGGTTCCGCTTGCGGTTTGAGCGGACAAGGCGACGCCGATGGCGGCATTTTCTCCAGCGTTACCAAAGTGGCGTCGAGTTTAGCGACCGGCGAACTCCACAGAAGCTTAGATATGCGATAACTTGTCCCAAGCGCTTCAAATACGGCAACGGCGGTTTCAGGTCGAATCGATCGCGGGTAGGGATCGCTCGCTGGACTGATTACATGAGCGTTGGTCAGGAGAACGGGACGGTCGACACTGTCGTTAAAAAAATCAGCAGCTTCGAGCAAGAAGCCGGTGCCCATTCGGCGTCCCGCAATATCATCAATGCGAGCCACTGCGGTGCACCGCTTCAGACCAGTTTGAAACCAGGAGAAAGGCTCGTATCGGTCGTGGCCGAATACTGCTTCTAGGCCCCCTGCGATGTCGCGTTGCTGCAATTCAACTTGCCCGCCTTCACGTTTCAGCAACGCAGCACGAAGTGCTGTAAGCAGCACTGCCGCCGGGCCGGAGTCTGAAGCAATTTGCCACACCTCCGTCAATTGCCGAAGCAGACTAGCGATTTCGAATGCGTCAACTGCCGGATCGGATATGAAATATAGAAGTTGTTCGCCAGCGTCCGCAAACCGGTTCATTGCAATACATGCTTCCGCAGCTGTGGCCCGGTCCCAAGAAGTGACGCCTTCAACATCGGGTTTCTGGAGTATTGCGGCAAGGATTTGGTCAGCGAGTTGCTTTTCATCGTCCGCCGCACCGATTGAAACTTCATCCCGTCGTGCTCGCGCCAAGAGAGCTACTGTGTTGATACCGTGCCACAAATGCCCCTGAGGATTCGAACGGTAGACCTCTCGATAGTAAGAGATAGCTTTGCGGATGTTTTCTTGCTGGCGGGGACTATGAGGAGTGTCGGACTGGACGAAGAGTTGCTTGTAGATTCGGCCCAACAGACCATTGGCCTCTGCACGCTCCCAAGTCGGTGTTCTACTATCCGCTAGCAGCGAATTCAGAACCGTTTCCGCGGAAGTCAGGTTGCCCTGATCGATCATCGCTTGCGCGTATTGACGTCGCACTTGCGGAGAAGGCTGGCCCGAACGGATCAAGGCGTCAGCTACGAGTTCCATCAGGCGGAATTGGCGCTTGCGTCGGAGCCGCGATAGGATTTGCTTAGCTGGGTCCTCGGGAAACGGCTCCACAGAATTGTTTAAGCGGTCAATGAGCTTAGAACAGACTGACTCCGCGGCAGTCCACTCAAAGGAGCCGAGCTCGTCAGACAGTTTGTTGACGAGCTGTGCAGCATCACTCCAAGCCGCTGCTGCAGTATCCGGTGTCTTAGTCATGAGAGCCTCCGTCCCATGCGCTGAGGTAGTTGGGCGCCCCCACTATTTGCCTAGCTCTTGCGATCTCAAAACGCTTCCGTCTGCGTCGACGACCAATTCGTTCAAGCGCGGGCCTTGCAACTCCAGAATCACATAGCCATGCGGACCGTATTCTTTTTCATGACCTGGGATAAACGGATTCGGCCCATCAAGAACCTCAGCTCCAGGAACGAGATTCTTCGTTTCGAGTCGCACCCAGCTGAGCTTCGCGGGAGTACTACCAAAGTCGGTCTCCCTGAAATACGGGAACCCTCCATGACCAATACATCTGCCATACACGCCCCACGCAGGATGCTCATCGTAAAGGACACAATGATGTTCGTGGCCCCAATACCATGCAAATATCTTTCTGTTCTCTAAATATGTGGAGAGCTTGGCGACAAGCTTTGGGCCTTGGACGTCGAGCAAGGAATAAGGCTGGTGATGAGAAAACAGAATCAACTTTCGATTGTCTCCTTGGGCGACTATTGCGTCCAACCAGGTCACCTGTTCTCCGTAGAGATCGTGGTCAGTGTAAGCGCTGTCAAGACAGGCGAGAATCCAATGATCATTCTCCAACGCGAAACAGCTGGATGGTTGCGAAAACTGCTTCAGAGCATTGTCGAAGTACGCGTGCCCACCGGTGTACATTTCATGATTCCCGTTCAACGTGCGGTTCAGTGCGCCAGGTACTTTGGGCCACGGTTCCAGTAACCGCTCTTTGATCTCACCATCGTCGCCAGAGTAGTACGTGTCCCCGAGGTGGAGCACAAGCTGGAAGCTCCTCTCATCAGCTGCAATACTTCGAGCCAATACCGGGGCCCCATATAAACCAGTTCCCCAGTCGCCAAAGAGGGCAATACGACAGTCGTTGGCTAGGGCGGTCGGTTTTGGCACCGGATTTTGCCATGCGTGCGGACGGATCTTCTTCCACCAAGTGAAAAAGCTACCAATCCAGCCAAGCAGATCGTCGTTATCGAATTTGGCCTCCAGTCCGTCGCCAGCTCCGCGAGAAGTTCTGACAGCACGCTCCGCAAAATAGGTTTGGAGCAGAGAAGCCATCGCATGCTCTGTCCCACCCATCACGTCGGGGTTTCGCTTCGCCAGCTCTAGGACTTGCAACCCGTCACTGATCTGAGACATGACCGGTGCAGGTGGAACCTCACCTGCCGTGCCTTCAAGACCGGACAACACCGTTCCGGCCTGTTCAAGATAAGGGTCGAATGCACCCGCGAGTGTTTCGTAGCTCATAATTCGTTGCCGTGTGCTCATATTGACCATCCTTTCCCACAGTAGCAGCGTCACTTACCCGCCTGACAAGCAAACGCAAGAACCGAGCGTTGAGGAACGCTCCCTCGTTCGCCCGCCCTTTGCGCATCTGCAGGATTGCGAGGTGAGGGCGCGATTCTAGTCGAGGGGCGCAGCCTCCTAAAGCTTGACGGCTGGCTTCCCAAAAACAGACTTCAGGCCCTTTTTCACGAGATTCCTATTAAAGGAGATCGATACTCGATGAAGCATATACGCACATAAGTTTCTCGTGGAACCCTTTAATCACGGTTGCTTAACAGTTCTTCCACGCGGCTTCGTCGGCTTCTTAGGTCGCGACTAGCTTCGAGCAGATGTATCGATATCGAGCATAATGGTCTTCCAGTTCGGCCTTATGCATCTCTCGCAGGAAGCCAAGGATGCTGTTGAGATCGCGGCACATCAGCTTGGCGATCCGGGCCAGTTGGTTCTCCACCTCGGCATCGAGGGCTCCGCCCGCGTCACCAAGCCCTTTTCGGACAGCGCTCCAGCGCTTGTAGTTCCTGTCGAGAGAGTCCTCCAAATCCGCTATGAACTCTCGATCCTTCTCCGGCAGACGTTCGAGGTCCGCAGCGGTTATGGTTTCATATGCTCCGCTGAAGGATATCCGGTCCTGGGCTGGTTCGTAATGAGCCTGGACTCGGAATTCGAGGTTCTTTCGCTCGCGTCGGCCTTCCAGCGCCGCCTCCAACGGCTCAGTAGTCTCGTCAATAATGCGTAGCCCGCCAGCAAACGTACTAATCGTGATGGCATCAGCGATGCTTTTGGCGATATCGACCAAAGCCTTGTCACGCTGAGCTCGGTCGAGTGTGTCGAGGGGACGACCTGGGTCGTTGACTGCTTGGAACCGCCAGAGCTCTGTGGCCTCGACTCCTGAATGCCCGACAGCGATCCAGGCAAGGCGAATTTGCTTTTGCTGGGCCCGGCCTAGCAAGCCCGGAAGTTCCTGTTTTGTGATAAAGTCCGAGGCGAGGAAATCTTTCGTGACAAGAAGGACCGCGACCGCGGCTTCCTCGATGGCTTTCTGGATCTCGGCCTGCCAGTTATCGCCCAACTTGATCCGCGAGTCGTCCCATAGATCGACCCGCTTTTCGCGAATCCATGGCGCGAGGAACGTCAGCAACTCATCAGCCCATTTCCGATCTTCGTGAGCATAGCTTAGGAAGACGGTCTTCCTCGTCTCAGCCATTGGTCACCTCAGTTAAGTGTGCATGAAGAAGGCGGACTAACTCGTCCAAGCGAAGGGCATCAAGCCGGAATTCCCGTTCGGACCTCCAAAACGCCACTATAGTACATCCGTCTCGCCTCTTCGCGATACTACGAAACGATTTTCATGGGAGCAGGCTGTGAAGGTAATGCTGCTGCCCACCTGAACGAAACACCGGCATCGGTCAGTTCAGCCGACTCTGGACTTTCAGGAGGGAAAAGATGGTGCCCTCTGCAGTTCGCGATGACATGCACATAACCGCGCGGCACGAAGAAGTCGCTGGCGCCTGCTTCGATAAAACCTGCCGGCGCACCAAGGTTCTGAATCTGTCTCGGATAAGGAGAAGCGGCAAGCAGTGCGGGATATCGCCCAGGTTCAGTTGGACGATGCACGTCCGCCAATAGCACAATTCCATCACGCATGAGCACGGCAACATCATCGTCACGCGTCATGCCGTATGCAGGCTGCAACAAGTTGCGATAGTTGCGCCCAGTAGTTTGCGGACCGTTAAGGCGACGTTCACCGGGCTCGATACCGGAAGACTGAATAGTGGTCATGGCAATGCTCCAGTGTTCAGAAGGCCAATTCGTAATCAGTCTACCTTCCGCTCGACTCTCGGAACTGGCGGATCGCACTTGGACAGTCGGGATATGGGAAGTGATCTCGATTGGTCCCGTTTGACGGGCAACCCGGAAGTTGATCGGAAAACTGCTGATGGGCCGTCAGCCATCCTCTTGGTCGGAAGTTTAGAATAGCGACGCAGAGGTGCGCTCAATGACGACTTCTCCGGAGCTGAAACCGTTTGGGGAGATCCTAGAAAAGGTTTTGAAGTCGGTTCCGCCCGACAGTTCTCCCGTTTTCTGCCTATTACCGGATATCTGGGCCTCCCCGCAGGCCTTGGCACCAGAAAAGCGCGACTTGCTAGCTCCACATCTCCGTACGGTTAAGCTCAGATGCAAGACTGCGGAATTTATCTTTTCTAGCTCTGGAGACTACATCAACATTTCCGACGGCGCGCTGAACCTCCTTTGGTGTGCCAGCTATGCGTCTTGGTTCATATATCGCGCGTACGTCGATGCGCAGAAATCGGGCTCGTCGACCGTCAAGTTGGGTCAAGACCAAGAAGCTGTACGGGCGCTGGACCTCTATGAGTGGGCGATTGCATGCGTAAGAAATCGAAAATATGAAACTTGGCCTAGCTGGGCACCAAAGCCTACGCGCTCACCGGAATCGGATGCACTCCGTGTTGGAACTGAGATTTTTCTCGCTACTGTTGGATGGATGCTCCTGCATGAACTCGGGCACATTGCTCACCAAGATCCAGTGCTTGTAACGGCAAGCGCCAAAGCTGAAGAGCACGAAGCCGATCGATTTGCTACGTCACACGTTCTGGATGGTGTCTCCGATGCAGCAATCTTGCTCAAGCGAAGTATTGGTATCGCAGTGGCGAACGTTGTTTTGATTCTAATAGATTTCATCGCCAGTTCCGCGGTGGACAGCCATCCTGATCCGGAGGAACGCCTCAGCCGGAATCTGCGCGAAAATCAACTAGCAAACTCAAATCCAGTTCACGCTTTTGCAACCGCAATGATGCAAGTGCATCTCCAGCGATTTGGTGTGCCGCTTGTGCTCGAGGAGAACGAGAACTTTGCATCGTTTGTAGATGACTTCTGTCTTGCACTAAAAAGACATCGGCAGCGTTAACGTCTGTGGCTACCGATGCATGTTATTCGCCTATCCTGGTGGATCCTTTTTCCTCATTGCACCACCAATGTGTTGCTTGGATATTGTCTGGGTGATCGTCTCCACGCCCCTCCCATTCCTTTGGGATTCTTATGGTCGGGGACGACGTCGCTATAGTCGGTAAACTCTTCGTGGCAGATGGGGCATATCCCGCCCTGTTCGACAAGTTTGCGGTTCATCAGCTTTCGCATCTCGGCTGGTGAACGCAGTTCCCGATATCCGCGTGGATGGTGGGGGTCCTCCACGCGCTGAACCCCGAGTCTTACGAGCTTGGGCTTGGGAAGATTCTCCCGGCCACAGCAGGAAAGCGATTTATGAATTGGGCAGAATTCATTGGGACGGAGTCTCATGGCAGGTCTCCTGCGTTGTGGGGCACTTGTGAAGGCCGGAATATAAGGGGAAACTTCACTGGGAGGACGAGCGCCGACTACAGTTCGACGCACTGAACAACTGGGTTGTTGCGGACGCAGATGCCCTGCATTCCGGGGCATGAACTCACGTCAGTCACGGCCAAATCCACGAACTCAGAGGGTCCCGGCAATTCCGGAAGAACTAACGCGGCCCGTCAGGCGAGTCTTCGAACAGCTGGGATTCAACCCGAGTTTCCCACAGCCGTATCTGATTGACGAAGAACGTCCTGCACCGTATCCTCGCTTATTAATCTGCAAGAGTCTCACGGGAGGACGTGTTCCGCGTCACGATGCGCAAAGCGGAGAGCAGCTTCACTACTGCAACAACGCAACCGGTTCTATCAACATTGGAACTGTGTGCCGGGGCTGGTGGTCAGTCTCTTGGCCTTGAACAGGCAGGCATCGGGCACACCGGCCTCATTGAAATCGACCCGCACGCCTGTGCCACTTTGCGTCTTAACCGCCCGGCTTGGAATGTACTGGAGCAAGACCTCACGACTCTGACGGATGCTTCCGCGTTCAAAGGCGTAGACATTGTCTCCGGCGGACTTCCCTGTCCGCCCTTCTCAAAAGCCGGCAAACAGCTCGGGCACAAGGACGAGCGCAATCTCTTCCCTGTAGCCATTGACATCGTCGATCAGCTCCGGCCGCACGCGGTGATGATCGAGAATGTGCGCGGCATCCTCGATGCCGTGTTTGAAGACTACCGGAAATACATCGCGGGCAAGCTCCAGAAGATCGGCTACGTCACCGACTGGCGGCTGCTCAATGCCTCGGATTTCGGCGTTCCGCAGCTGCGCCCCCGCGTCGTCTTCGTAGCCATCAAGTCAGATTATGCGGACCGCTTCGCCTGGCCGGAGCCATCCAGTATCGCTGCCCCGTCCGTCGGAGAAGTGCTTTACGACCTGATGGCGAAGCGTGGCTGGAAGGGGGTTAAGGCCTGGAGGAAATGCGCGAGTGAAATTGCCCCTACCATCGTCGGCGGCAGCAAGAAGCACGGCGGGCCGGATCTTGGTCCAACGCGTGCCAAACGTGCGTGGGCAGCATTAGGCGTGAATGCGCATCTTGTTGCGGATGAACCGCCAGGACGCGATTTTGTGGGCATGCCGTGCCTGACGGTTCCGATGGTTGCTCGGCTTCAGGGTTTCCCGGATGACTGGAAGTTTGCAGGCCGCAAGACTAACTCTTACCGGCAGGTGGGAAATGCTTTCCCGCCGCCGGTGGCGCATGCCGTTGCTCAGCAGCTCGTGGCCTGTTTAACCTCCCGCGGTCGGACAGCCAGCATGGCGGGATGATATGGCAAGTGACAAACCAGCATTCTTCGCCGAAGCCCGCAGAAGCTTTCATGCCGCGCTCCTTGAAAAGGCGCTCCGTGCAAATGAGGACGGCGTCCCCTCAAACGCAGACGGAGCCAACGGTGTAAGTGTCACCATCGCCAAAGGCATTCTCACGCGCCTGGGAGCTGAAGCCACCGGAGCACGCCTAGCCGGGCAGATGTCGGGCAATCAATTTGAGGCCATCACCTGCAAATTTATCAGCCAAACCTTTCCACATCTTGGGCATCTGCGGCCCGGCGATTGGATGATTCAGCAGATCACAGGCCGCGATCGCACGGCGATAGCGCGCTTCGAGCAGTACCATCACCTCATCGCGCTCGATAAGGCCGCCCGCAAAGATGCTGAGCTGGCCGCAGCGCTCGGCAACGACTACACCATTACCCCGGATGTGGTCGTCATCCGCGGACTCGAGTCTGATGAAAAGATAAATGCACCCGAAATCATCGTAGACAATGAGGTGAGCCGGCATGCAAGCCTGCGCAAGTCCAACGGCGGGCTGCCAGTCCTGCATGCGAGCATTTCTTGCAAATGGACGATCCGCAGTGACCGCGTCCAAAATGCCCGTTCCGAGGCGCTCAATCTCATCCGCAACCGCAAGGGCAGGCTGCCGCACATTGCCGTGGTGACCGGCGAGCCGCTTCCCAGCAGGCTCTCCGCGATTGCGCTTGGCACGGGTGATATTGATTGCGTGTATCACTTCGCGTTGCCAGAGCTGTTCGCCGCGGTGAAGGAAACAGGCCACGAGGATTCCCTGGAGTCCCTCAACATCATGATCACCGGCAAGCGGCTCAAGGATATTTCAGACCTTCCCCTTGATCTTGCTGTCTAATCAGGCGCCGTATGGACACGCTTTCACCAGTGCGCCGCAGTGCCAACATGGCTCGCATCCGCAGCCAGAACACGAATCCCGAACTCACTCTGCGTAAACTGATTCACCGTCTCGGCTATCGCTTCCGCCTGCACCGTAACGACCTGCCCGGAAAACCGGACCTGGTGTTTCCCTCACGCAAGAAAGTCGTTTTCGTCCATGGCTGCTTTTGGCATCAGCATACGGATTGCAGAGAGGGCAGGGTGCCCGGCTCGCGGCTCGAATACTGGGGTCCAAAACTGCGGCGCAATCAGGAACGCGATGCAATCGCGCAATCCAGACTTAAAGAGCAGGGCTGGCGGTATCTTGTCGTATGGGAATGCGAGCTGAAGGATGAAGGCGCGGCATCGCGCCGTGTCAGGCAGTTCCTTGGCCCTGTTGCACATTCCGCCGGGCGCACCGCGAACCGGACGGCCCGCTAAGCCTATATGGAAGTATCTTTTGCTGACTGCAATTTGCCTACCCCGGCCCGTCCGGCGCATCGCTTCACCGCGTACCAGACTACGTTGGCAGTCACACCAGCTTCTTGTGACGCTTTTGCGGGTGCGGGCGGGGTATCAGGTCCGCCAGCTGTACGACATTCACCAGCACTCCGATGATAAAAACAGCATCCAGAGCTTTGCCCAGTGGCCCTAGCATAGCGGAAGTATAGCGGAGGCACTCTGCACCCCATAACCTCTTTTATGGGTCGTAATTCTTCGATCCGGAAAAGCACCATAATTGTTAATTATCATTAGTGAATGCCACAGTATCTTGCTCATCGCGCCGACACCGGAGAATGATGGTGAAATATATCCCTGACGATTTTCGGGGGATAATTCTGGAAATTACACTCAAGGCCCACCATTGCCGGCAGCGAAGACGACCCTCACCCAAATTGCCGTGTTCGGGTTTCCTGGCCAGGCACCTCGCGAAACATCGCGAACGATGAGTTCCGTGCCTGCCGGGAGAGCCACTCCTGTTTCATCTGAAGAAGACAGCACACCTTTCTCGATCGGGGACACGAGTTTCTTTGTCGTGCTCCGGTCCGGTGCATAATCTACCATATAGACCTTTGTCACATTCTTGAGCCTGATAGTATCGCCGAGCTCGACGTAGAAATTCCGCGCTCTCATTGTTGAGTTGATGATCTCCACTTTTGGCCCCTCTATAAAAGCTCCCGTCGGCTCATTGTAGTAGCCAACGAATATCCAACCTGTATCTCCCGGCAATGCGAGTGGCGGGCGAAACAAATGCTCCATGTAATGTGTGATCGGCTCGGGCAGCTCTTTCCAGAACCCCATCACTGCACTCAACACGATGCCAATAACGATCAGCACCGCTATCACACGATTGTTCTTTATACGAGCAATCCAGCCATCCACGAGAGTTGAGGTCTCGGTCTCTCCAACCGGGCCGTCAAAACTGGCAAGTAGTACGAGGGTGGAGCTGACACGGTCCAAATAGGGAATGTGTGGATTCTGCGGCTCGGGAGGCGGCTTGTATCCTGGGTCTACTAGACTTGGATATTTTGGCTGTCCGCCTTTTGTGTCTTCGTCCCAAGACCGCAACTCCTTAGAATTCGCCCCGAAGGTCTCCTCCACTTTTTGCCGACAGCCCTTGAACCAGAGAAAATATTCGTCTCCACTCGTCCACAGACTTGGCGGTCCTTTCTCACCGTTCGGACTCCATTTATCAGCGAGGGATGCAATCTTCGTGCGTATTTCCTTTCCGGCAACAATGAGCTCTGAAAAATCCTTCTTCCCTTGCGTGCTGCTGGATCGGTCCGCCATTTCCTAGCCTCCGATTGCGTGGATTCCTCAAACTCCAGGAGAGTCCGAGGTCTCCGTTTTGCGCCGCGAACGGCATTCAGTTTATAAGGGCTCCGCCGCGGAATGCGAAAGAGATAAGCATTTTCGCCGAGGTAGCAGCGTGAATGGGGCCCCACGTCTCTTTGGAGACGTGGGAATCACGCCACTCCAGCTACTTCTTCCCCCCTCTTTTCTTTGGCGCCGTCTTCTTCTTCGCCGTCTTCACAGCAGCTTTTTCCGGCGGGGCAATCTTCGCCGCAAATCCCGGACCGACGGGGCCGTCAATAAATCTTCCACCCCGTGCAGTGCACTGGGCTTGCGTAAGAAAAAGGGTTGTCTGCACTCCGGATATCGGGTCTGTCACCACACATGCGCCCGGAGCATCATCGGCCGCGGCAATTGCGCGCGGAGCAGCTTTCTTCGCCATATCCTCTCCTTGTCCCGTTTATTTAAACGTCACTCCAATCGACGGCAGAAAATAGTTCTTATTGAACGTCAGCGGCGCGATCTCATAGTAGTTATCGGATACCGAGAAGGTCACTGACCAGTGGGGGTTTAAGGGCATATTCAGGCTCCATAATCCGGTCGCGCTCCAGCCGTTCGTCTGGTTCAATGTGGGCGTGTATGTCAGCTTCGTCGCGATGCTGCCCGTCTTTCCAATCGGCTGAAGCAGGTCCACCCTCAGCTTCACGCCAAAGAGATTCACCGATCTCCCCGGAGCGTAAAGATCCTCAAGGATCGCTGCGGGCCAGACTCCCAGCGCGAGACCGTTTCCTCCACCCAGGCTGAAATCCTTCTCCACCCCGAATCCGTAGGTCTGCTCCACGCGAACGCCTTGCGTATTATTGCGATACGCCATCGCAAACGGCCCCAGATAGGCTCCTGGATGAAACTGCCGGAACTGATCCAGTTCCCCCGAAAACATCTGCGAAACATTCGAGCTGAGCGGCTTGCTCTTCCACTTGTCATCGTAGTTTGCCGTCAGCAAAAACCGCGTCTGGCCAATCCCTTCCTTGTTTAGACCATGAACAAGTTCCAGCCCCGCCTTCCCGCCAATGTCTTTCGAGGCTGAATCCGTCCCGCTCAAACTCAAGCTGGCAGACTCGATCAGCGGCACACGCACCCGCACAACATCGCTCGTCTTTATCACCGGTCGCTTCGCTGAGCTCTCAAGCGTAACCTGCGTCACCCACACATACGCCCCCGCCGCCAGGGGGTTCACCATCGTCACCGCAAACTTTCCATTCGGGTCAATCACCGCGAACGGCGCGCTGATGAGATTCACCAGCGCAAGCTTCCTCACCGCGCCCGTGTCCAGCACCTTCACACCCGAGCACTCCGCCCCCGGCGCCGGCTGTTTGTCGGAGGTGCAGACGTAAATCAGAACCGCGCTGTAATCGCTCGTCATTCCCTGCGCCTTTCCGGTGATCTTCGAATCCGCCCCGGAGATCTGCTTCTGTAAAACCGGAGCCGTCTGCCCACCCGCCGCAACCGTCATCAGCAACACAACCCATCCCATCCGCATCAGCATGACCGTCTTCGCTTTCTTCCCTCGCGTCAAGCCAGGGCCACGGATCTCAAAACATCCTCCAAACCGGCGCTGGCTTACGCTCTCGCGCCATACCCTCAAGCGCATCCATCTCGTTCTGCGTAACCGCTTCGCTGGCCACAGGCACGCCGCCCACAAGCGAAGACGCAAGCTTCAACCGCAGCGACTTAAGGGACCGATCGGTCTCATCTCCCTGCGGCTCTTCTGCCAGGCACGCGCTCACAGTCCGTCCCGCGCAAACCACGGTCCCAACCGCGGCCAGCGCCAGCAGCCCCTCCACAGCCCACGCAACAACATCCCCCACGGCGCCCCGAAACCACAGCTCGGCGACAGCCAGCCCCACCGTAAACAACTGCCCGATCACCGCGCCTGTCATCAGCGCGACAACCACCAGCAACAGCCAGCCCCTGGCAAAAGAGACCGTCGTCTTCGCCCCCGCCTGAGTCGTAATCTCCTTCGGAGTCCCGAAGAACCAGAACAGCGCCGGCCCGAGCAAAAGAACCGCCGCAAACAGCGCGCCAAGAATCCCATACTGCAGCTTCGTCATGTAATGCAGCGCGTCTGTAATGAAAGTGCTTCCAAGCAACAAGCTCGCGAGGCCGGTCCCGACCGTAAAGTTCGTCGCGAAGCTCGTGCTGAAATTCCACTGCGGCCCCCCGACCATCTTGTTCCACGGCTTGGGAAGAGCAATCCACGCAATCGCAAAAAACCCAATCCCTATCGCTAGCGCAGCCGCCATCGGACCCAGAAACCAACTCGAATCGCGCATCGGCAGCAGCAGAACCGCCCGAGTAACAGGCTTCGACGTCGTCGCGCACGCGCTGGGCTGAGGCGTTCCTTTTTTTCTCCCGTGCTTTGTCGCGCCCCTGGGAGCAGGAGCAGACGACGACGCTTCCTGATACTGCGCACTCGTGCTCAAACTTACGAATCCGTTGAGTGGAATCAGATCAGACCCGGTGCGCAGAGTCACTTCGAACGATCTGGCCTCAAACGCCTTCCACGCCGGCTGTATGGTGAGACACGCGGAGCCGTCCTCGAAGGTGAGCGCCCCGGTTTCCTGCCCTGCTTGCGCAAGGCTTACGCGCACTGCATGCGGTTTTTCCTTCTCATCCCGGAAGACCGTCACGGCACAGAGCGTATTCAGGTCCTTGCCGCTCTCGTTCCGCAGGACAAAGTGCACCGTTCCCTCGGCCCCCGGTGTGCTTCCCGCCACACGCTCCACGGAGATAGCATCCACGCCTGACGGCGCGCCCAGCTCAAAGACCGATGGCGCATGGGAGGCAACCTGACACACCGGAAGATCCTGCGGCATACAGCGTGGAACAAGCATCAGAGCCAGAGCCACACCCCACACCGGTGTGGCGGCGCACCTGTTGGATTTCAGCGTTCGGGCTCTCCGCGCGAGCGGTTTCATCCATCCGGAAAACGGCCTTCTGCCTGACGGCTGGGCCATACGCGTCCCCCGATCGAACCCCAGAGTTCTCGAAGCGCACCTCGCTGACGGCGCCGGACGGCAGCATCTCTACTTTTGACGTTCAGTCAACTCGATCTCTATGTGGTCACTGACCACGGGCATGAAGGTAGAGTCCAGAGGGATTGATGGGGAAGAAGTGCGGGTAACTGTCAGTGGCCCGGGCGCCAAATATCACGGGAGCTTCTGCACCGTTCTCAAACCCTGGAAATGCTTGATTCCGCGCCTCGGTTCCAAACTGTTGAGAGACAACCTCGCCCAGGACGCTCCTGAAATCGGTTGTGACGGCGAGATCTCGGCCTTCGTAAAGCTGTGCCTGATCTAATCCTGGCCACCGTCCATAAACCTTGCCGCCTTTCACCGCTCCGCCCATCACGAACATCACGTTGCCATGGCCATGGCCGGTACCGCAATTGCGGTTTTCGCTGGCCGTGCGCCCGAACTCTGAGAGTGTGACCAGAATCGTATTCTCAGCCAGATCGCCCAAGTCTGTCCAAAAGGCGGCGAGCGCCTGCGAAAAATCACGCAAGAGCTTGGCGAGTTGTCCCTGCGTATTGCCCTCGTTGACATGGTGGTCCCAGCCTCCGATATCAGCAAAGCACGCTTGCACGCCAAGATTGGTCTTAATCAGTTGAGCGAGTTGCTGCAGGCTATCTCCGAAGCGCCCGGGCGGGTAGTCCGCCCCAACAACCGGTGTGTACTCCGTAGGGTCGGACGATTTCAGCATTTTCAATGCGTCGATCGTTTCCTGGGCGGTTCCGTGCACCACGCAGTCCCCTGACTTGGGATACGGAACGGCGTCCAGATTACTACCGCGTGCATCGACCCCATGCATGCTGTCGACGGTAATAGTCGGCTCGCTGCCGCTCAGGATTCGCGGTATTGATGAGCCCAGAGTAATTGCACGGCATGCCAATTTCTGCGCAGGTGGAGGGGAAAAGTGCAGTGCTCGATTCAGCCATCCGTCCTCAGTTGCTTTGACTCCCGGCATGCCGGACTCCATGAAATCTTGCGCGTCAAAGTGAGACCGTGTCGGGTGGGGAGAGCCGACTGCGTGCACAATCGCAAGCTGGCGTTGTTCCCAGAACGGCCGGAATGCCGACAACGAAGGATGCAAGCCAAAGAAGCCATCGAGGTCGAGCAGAGAATCTCGCGGAATATTGATCGAAGGCCGCAAGGCATAGTACGACTCCTCGCCATGAGGGACAACCATGTTCAGCCCGTCGGCTGCTCCCCGTTGGAAAATCACAATCAGTCGTTTATTTGCGCTTGGGATTACAGCGCCACTGGCAGCTCGAGTAAGGAAGGACGGCAGCGCGGCAGTCCCCGCGACTGCAAGAGCGCCATTACGAAGAAATACGCGACGGCTGATGGACATATAGAATCTCCAGCCTGCCAGCAGCTACTTGCGGCCTTATTGAGCTAAGTTCGTGTGCCTCAGACGCGCCCTGTGTGCATCAGTTCTTCGAGTACCACTTCGGTATTTCGCAAATCAGAAAGAATTCGCGAACTTCGGTTTCACCTGTGTTCCTTCCCCTGTTCCGAAGCCAATGTACACCCGTGCCACTTCATGGTTGCCGGCACGCAAGTACAGTCCAAATCCGATGTCGTGCCGCAACTGGCCGAGGCTAAGGTCGGATGGCAGCAAAGCGACCTTGCCGGTGTCGTAAAACGACAAAAGGCCGATCGGACCCCAAAGAACACGGCGATACTCGCCCTGGAAAAGAACGCTGCTGGGCGCTCGGAAACGGTAATCGGCATAGCCGCGCAGCGTGTCATCTCCGTTGATATCGCTGCCGCCCAGCGTCTGGTCGAAATAGAATGGAACCGCTCCGGTTGCCCCTGTATAAGAAGCCACGACGGTAGCGTGCAAAGATAGGTCGCCGAGCGAGCAGCGTGTAGCGCTCCGCAAGGTCGGGCAGATAGCATTCGCAAACCGCGACCGGTGGCTGGGAGTATTGTGCGACGAAATCCATATCGGTATGGCAGTCGTGCTCGCGCCCGACAGACGCTGGAAGGAGAGTCGTTGATCTCCCATGGCCTGGTAGAACGCGTATCCCGCCCGCAAGGTCGTGTAATACGAGCGCTGCGGCGGAATGCGGAATATTAGGTACGGCTCGTAGTGCAGGAAGTCATCATGAGGGGTTAAGCCAGGCGCTGTGGTTTCACTATAGAAAGCCTTAATGGGGGGGAGAGTGTTGATCGAAGAGGTTACGCGCGGCTGCAAAAAAGAGAAATCGAATCCGAGACAACTCCATGATGTGAGCGGATTGTTTACTCCAGCGTATGTCTCGGTGAGCATAAGCCCGTAGCTAGCCAGCCCCGACCGCAGAGTATCCGGGCCCAGACCATAGAAATCTTGTTCCCGGGCATCGAACCGCTTTATCCGCAAGGTGACGGACAGTTTTGTGTCAATGGGATCGTCCTGCCGCTTTCGGTCAAAAGCATGCAGTCCAAACTTGTCAACGGCCGTAGGGGCCGTATCGTCCAGGCGCGTGAGACCACGGCTAGGAAAAGCGAATGTCGCTTGCACCTGCTCGACGTTCGACCCGTCGGCCGATACAGCCGCGGTCCCCGCCAGAAGGAATTCGAAGTGGTTGGTTCTTGGAACCATTCCGAAGCCCGGCCCCAGCGCCGCTGTTCCTGCGCCGGGCGCGATGGAAGTCAACGCTATGTGGAACGGTTCCGCCGTGAACGTCTCCTGAACGCATTCTTCCAACCAGTGAATTCCCTTATGAAAATTTGCGCGCTCGAGACAGGCGCGCTTCATGTCCTCCAAGCTGTCCCCGTAAGCGACGGAGGCTCCCAGCAACAAGAAGACCGCGACCAAGCAAAATCGCCGCATTATTTGGTCTCCAGGCGCTTGAGTTGCAGCTTCGGTCCTAACTGGCGGGCGGTGGTCAGGACGGTCTGAATGTATTGTTCAGCGTCCACCACTTTGATGTTGCAGAATGCACTATTGTTCTTGTCGTCCAAGCTCTTGAAGCGCGACGTTGGGCGGACCTGCAGGCCTGTGGGCAACTGTGCGTCCAAGAGAAAAGCTTGCTGTAGGTTCTTGATTTGCAAATGGTTCAGGCACTTTGCCTCATACACTCTGCCTGAGGAAGGGTTGGGTGCAAATTCGATGTGTTCTGTCCGCGGCGTCGTCAGGTTGAGAACGCTATCAAACGTGTTCGCGTGCATCGCCCGATTGCCAAGAAAATTGTCCTGATAAGCTCCGGTCAAAAGCTTCCGCGCGCTTGCGATCAATGAGGTGTGATCCAGCAAGTCATTGCACACAACCTTTTTCGTGTATGCGGATACAATGACGGCCGGCACGCGAACTCCGTAACGGTCAAAACCGAATTTAGGGTCGGTGGAAACATCCTCAGGTCTTGGAGGAATGGCCTTCGGCGGAGGTACGTGATCGTACAGGCCGCCATGCTCATCGTACACGATCACAAGCAGCGACGATTCCCATACCTTCCTATTGCCCCGAATTGCCTTGTAAATGCTGTAGACCAGCTGTTCGCCTTCAGTGATATCGCTGTCTGGATGCTGATCGTTCTGCGGACGGAACGTGCCGTCGACAATCCCCGAACTGTAGCGCGGCTCGAGGAAGCAGTAGCTCGGCAAGTTGTTGTCGTAACAATCCTGGTAGAAGTCATCAAGCGTGCCGAAGAACTCGTCCTGATATTCCATCAGATTCCAGAACGTCGCTGCTGCTGTCCATCCGTCGGCATAAATCGTTGACGACACATTGGCGCAATCGAGGACTTCGTAAATGGTGGGCGAAATGTTGAATTCTTCGGCGGACAGATCGAGCCGCCCCTTGGATGTGCCCGCATGAGCGAAGAGCCGGTTGGGTAGGGTTGGTCCTGGAATCGAGGAGAACCACCGGTTGCAAACAGCAAAGTTTTCGGCAAGAGTGGACAGCACTCGCACCGAGTCCGGCCGAAAACAGTTCATCACATTTTGCGGCTGGGCTTTGTTGTAAGTGTCATAGGAGACGACAAATCCCTGCATCGTCGGATCGAGATCAGTTACGTCGCCTTGCTCGTGCGGGTGGTATAACTGAGTCACTACATCGGCAAAATCATGCCCCGGATCGGGCAATTCTCCGGCGGGTTCCGCGTTACTCGTAGTCGGCCATTTCTTTCCATTCTTGTCTACGTTGGAACACTCCTTGTCCCATACCCCATCCACTCCTTTAATCTGAGAGTAGCCGAGCATGTGGTCGAAGGACCGGTTCTCGAGCATCAGAACGATGAGGTGTTTAATTCGGGGATCAGGCGCGCTGCCGGAAGGCAAGACTGGGCAATTGGACTTTCTTTTTGCGGACACTGTTACCCCTCACTTAGCCGAAGCTTGTATTGAGGTCACCAAGGCCGATCAGCGCACCCACGCTGCCTGACCAAAGTCTTCGCCACCCGAGCTCTCGCGCTACAAAACTCGTGGATGCAACTCTCTCTTAGGTGCGCGAGCGCGAACATGTGACTTCTCGTTCCGCTTATCCCTTCCTAGACGACGTTTTACAAGAAGAAATGTGTACCTTTGCGTCTGTCAGTGATTGACGCAACGGATGTAACATGAGTTGGAAAAGTCAGTATGCAGAAGCCCCCTCAGATGTGGGCTCCGTCATATCCTCTCTTCCGCCTGCCGAAATCGCATCGAAGGTATTCCTTCGCTCTTAGAATGTCAATCCAATAATCGCCATACCGAAAACGATAAACACGCAAGAACCAATGCGATGTTAAGGAGCCCGACAAACATGAGTCCTAATTGGTCTGTCGCAGAGTAAGCTGGATCGCTTGATCTGAGTTTCGTGATCATCCTGGATGGGGCAATCGGCCAAGTTGCCTCCGGGCGCCTAAACGGCGAGCCGATGTTGTTTCGCGACTGTGCTGTCAATCTACGGGAACAACTTCAAATGGCTGACAAACTTTCTGAGTACTTCAACTCTTTGGCGAACGTTCTGGGCGTCGCCGAGATAAGCCCGGAAGAGCTCCAGAGCAGTCTTCAATCGGAAATCGATCGTCAGTTTTCTATCTGGATCAACCTGGCTCGTGTAGCAGTGCTGGGCTTGCTCGGCAGCGATCAAGAAATGCATGTAGCAATGGATCGATATTCAAATACTTTTCAACCCAACATTGAGGTCGCTCTGTTCCAGGTCCTCACGATTTCTTCGGACGGCCTCATGCCAGAGAGATCGTCATTAGGCCGCTCCTACCCGGGCAGAATTTACTATGGAAAGTTGGGGTATCGCTCTGCGGTCTCGATCTTGTTACGAACCCCGAACAGACTGTTAAGTTCCTGGCTCATTACTAATGGGTCCAATGTGAAACCGATCGGCGTAGGGTCTCCTCGCGTTACGAAATCGGAACGCCGGAGTGCAAATGACGGAGCGTCGGAGTAGGGTGATCCGGCTCCTGGAACCACTTCAGCAGCTCAACTTCAGACGCGTCTGACTCCGGAGCAGCTACGAAGTTTTCGCTCGACCGATGCATCGGGTTGGGCCGGCGCGCACCGGTCAAAGTGGCTTGATCCGAACAGCCTTCCGGTTGGCTCTTTGGAACAAAATTCATCCAGCCACGCCAATCCCCTTGTCTGCCAATCGCATCAATTCCTGTAAACGCATTGTTGCGAATCAGGTCACCTTTCCGTTCGTTCACATTAAATCTGAGGTTTTTGCATGACGTGGAATGCGTAGCTCTCTAAGGTAGAGCAGGCTCGGGATGAGTAGGTCGGCGAACTGGCGTAAATCGACACGGGCGTAAATTGCTGATGTAAATTGCCGGTGTCAATTGCTGACAAGACAAGTATGGGATCACCCCGGAAAGTGACGCTTCTGTCTAGTACACCCGCGCTCAGTGTGCGACTGCCGTGGGCGGAGCTCATCGTCGCCGGGCGAAAGACCATTGAGGTTCGGTCTTGGGCTACTGAGTCTCGTGGCAGAATTTGGTTGCACGCTGGGAAAACCAGCGAACCGGAGCTCGAACGGGCATTTGGCATCATGCAACCTTTTAAAGGAGGCTTCACTGGAAGCGTGCGCCTCAGCGCAATTGTGCCGCTCGACAATCGGCGCTGGTCCACCTGGCAGCCGCGACACCTTGTTTCGGGACCGTATCGATCGGGTCAGTTCGGATGGATTTTGGAAAGGCCAATTCGGTTCAAGTCACCGATCCCGGCCCCGGGGCGCCTGAATCTGTTTAAGCCTGATGCCACCCTCGAAACAAGCCTGGAAGAAGCAGAATTGTTCGGATCGGGCCACTCTTCCTCTCAGACCTAGCATCTACTAGCTCGGTTGGGGGCACCGCCGGGGCCCACCTTGACGCGCTACGGATGAGCGGATACTATCGGGCCGGAAACTGCAACTAGCGGTTCCTCGGCAGTGCCATGGAGCGAGTGGAACGTCTCCGCCGTGAATCTTTTTCGAGCCAGACCCCCAGGCTTGGTTGGCGCATCAGTTTGACCCTTTTTTGCCTCGCCTCGGCCATTCTGGTTGTAACGCTATTAGCGACCCGGCTCCATAGCATTGACCTTTCATCTGTGTTGTTGGGTATCGCCCTGGCCACGTTCTGCGTCGTGCTTTTCTTCCTCTCCAAGTCTTTACTTCTCCTGCGCGAACAACAACGGGAGACCGTCAGCGCCCTCGATTCCACAGAAGCTTCGCTCCTCGAGAGTGAAGAACGCTTCCGGCAGATGGCCGACAACATCCAGGAGATTTTCTGGATGATCGACGCGGAAACCCGGAAGACTCTTTATGTGAATCCGGCGTATGAAACCATCACCGGACGCTCCCGCGTAACGCTTCGAGATGACCCGCTTTCGTACGAGGAGATCATCCATCCTGATGACCGCGTCCATGTCCTTCTCACGCTTGAAGCGGCTACACACGCCGGACATTTTGACGAACGGTTCAGGATCGTTTCGCCAAGTGGCGAAGAACGCTGGGTATGGGTACGGGGATTCCCGGTGCGGGATGACCACGGCAAGATCCGCCGGCTGGTCGGCACGGTACTCGACATTACCACGCAGAGACAGGCAGAGGAGGAGGTTGCACGAAACCTATCGTTGGCCGAGTCCGCCTGGTCCGAGGCGGACGCAATGCGCAAAGCGACGCTGGCGCTGACTCAAGACCTCAGGATGGACAATGTATTGGACACGTTGCTTCAGTCCCTCCTGGAACTGGTCCCCTACGAGTCCGCGCAGATCTTGCTCCTCGAATCCGACTCTCACTTGTTCGTGGCGCGGGAAGCTCCTCGTTCCGATTCGGCGAAACAGCCGGTGAAATATCCGTTAACCCTCAACGCAGGCGAATTCCCGCTTCTACAGCGCGTAGTCGTAAATCAGAGCGGCCTCGTGCTCTCAGATACCAAGCAGGAACAGGAATGGCGGCCTCTCAAGGGGGCTGGTCCTCTGCGCTCTTGGCTTTGCGTGCCTCTAGTGGCTTCGCATCAGACGCTAGGGTTGCTCTCCCTGGGCCACTCCGTTCCCGACAGGCTTACACACGAACATCTACGGCTGGCCAAGTCTCTCGCTATCCCAGCGGCAGCCGCGATCCAGAATGCCCGCCTGTACGAATGCGCAAAAATCTACGGTTCGGAACTGGAGAGACGTACTTCTGATCTCCAAGAGGCACAAAGCGCACTTCAGCGCTTCCAGAACGGTCGTGCGTCCTAGCCTACCAGCATCGAGCGCTTCCGAAGTCGTCAAAAAGTGCGCTTTTGCCTCTCCGACTGCTGGCCCAGCGATTCTTGGCACATGCGAGGAGCCTTAATCATCCACCGCCCCTTTCGCTGGGCCACCTTTTGGCCGGAATCACGACCAGAAAGAAGAAAAACGCTGACCGTGACGACTCTTGGTTTAAAGATATACCCAACTGTGGGAAAGTATTCCGAACCACGACGTCCTGCCGATGGCGCCGTCGTGGACCTCATTTGGAGGATGTTGCTATGTCCAGCCCTCGACTCATTGGCTATTTCGATCAGAATCGTCACGCTCGTGGTCGTGACAACACCCTCGCTCATGCTGCGATCGATTCCCGCTGCGATTAGCCCTGGGGTGCAGAATGGGAAACCCAGGAGTTCCAATTTGGTGGGACCGAGACGTTGATCGTGCCGGGAGATCCATTCGACCAGACGTGCGAGCCGCTGGACACGGAATCTGGGGCTGCGCCTGCAGGCAAGCGCAATTCCTCAACTGCGACGGCAGCCAGGCGGCGGACCTCATGGAAACCACGGTCGCTCAAATCTCACGCTACCTGGATCGAAGCGGTGCACTGCCTTTCTCGCGGAAGATAGATGGCCTCCTGATGTTCGCTTTCCGGAGAGCCCTCCATCGGCGCGCGGCCCAGTTCAGACGGCTCAAAACCTTTGGTACACCGGAAGAGCTGTCTAACCGGGCCGTGGATCGGACGTGGACCCGCCAAGTCCACGCTCAACTGGAACTCGAACAGTTTGTGCGTTTGCTGAGTGAACGAAGCCGGACGATCTTGGCCTTGCGCTACGCTGGCTATACCTGGAAGGAAGCGGCACAACTGCTAAGCGCATCTGTTCCGGCCTTGCGTAGCGCTTTCTGGCGAGACGTGGCCCGAGTGAAGAGCGAACTAAAGAACCTGCGCTCTGGAGGGGCGGAACACCAGGCTCAGCAGGAGATTGCCCCGACCGATAACCCACAATGAGTCACGCCGTCGTTGCGGGGCCCTCATTGTACGGTTCGTCATCAACATCTGACTGCGGTGGTTTGCTCATCTGCTCTTCATACGCAGCCCTTTCCTTCTTACTTTCCCTCACCGGCAGTAATTCGGCGTGGCTGGGCGGAAACACAAAGTCTTTGACAAAGTTGAGCCTGTCAATATTCAACCTTCGCCCCACAACCTCTCTGCTGTGGGCCTTGCAGAACTCAGAAAAGTCGTCTGCATCGATGATCGCCCTTTGCAGCTTTCCGGTCTGCACAACGCGACACTTCAACCACTCGAGCGTAATCCATCTCTGGACCTCCTCAGCCCGAATATGCAGCGCCTCCGCCAGCGTGTATTTGGTGAACCAGTCCTGACCCATCCTGGAGTTTGCCCCCAGCCGGTATAGCATGGCACGGATAGAGCCTAGTGACCGGCGCATCGCGATAGCAACTTCTGGTACGGGTTGCACAGCGATCAAGTCCAGCAATCTCTGCTGTGCCCGTTCCGGCCATCGGCAATATGCACGCTTACCGCCAACCCCTGAATGGCGTGCAAAGCGCAAGCAGGCATCTCTCGGGTTACCGGAGACTTCTACCAACTTCGTGACCAACCCTCGAAGCTCGGAGCCAGAATCTCGCCCGCGCGACTGTACCCGCTGGGCATTCAAGTGCACTCTCACCAGTTCCCGGGCTTCCTTTGGCCAGCGGAAGGTGCGGCGCCTCCTGACAGCATTCTCTTCGTCCATAGTGCAATTGCTCCCGGCTGAGATTTCGGAAGGTTCCCCTTGCTTATATATGGCCGCCTCGAGAGAAAGTATCGCGCTCACGAAACATTTTTGTCAGATTCACGAATTCAGATAGCTTTCGTCTAACGCAACGCCGTATAAGAATTGCGAGTGATGCAGTTGGTCGCAATCGAGACCAACCGCACAAGAATTTACCTGAGGGGCTGATCTTGAGCCGCGAGGAAGACCTTGACGATCTGATCGCAGCATTTGCTCGGCAAGTACACGAGGAGCATCCCAATCCAGAACGGGTCGGTTGTCCGGGGCGGTGCGCCTTAACTGGGCTTGCGGCGCAGGGAGAAGCTTTACGATCCGACTACATTCTCGAGCACATTCGGAATTGCGCAGCCTGCCTGGACGAATTGAGAGCACTGCGACTTGCGACCAAAAGAGCGCAATGAGAATGGACTGCGCTACGCCATGTCCATTACGGAGTTGGGCTCAGCAAGCATCGATGTAGAACACTAGTTCTCCGTGTTCTCCGACAGAACTCCACCACTGTTTTACCAGACTCCGCATATTGTCGATCAGGGTGGCTAGGTCATTCTGATTGATGACTACGCCTTGCTCTTCCATGCTGTCCTTGAAGCTGGCACCACTAAAGCGCTCGCCTGCCTCCACGTAGTCCAGAACCTTGGTGCCGGTTTCAAGCCAGACCACCTGGTTGTCTCCGTATCCATGCTCGTCGCTCGCCGTGTCCACTCTGGCTGCAACGTCGTGCAGCAGAACGATCAATTTCTCTGGTCCAATCGCCTACCTGTACGTTTACTTCTTCTCGGACTATACCTTCCTTGGTGAGTGGCGCAGCAAAGAAGAAGCCAAGAACACTGCCGAGCATATCCTCTTGAAACCTGAGTATCGCAGATGTAAGAACGGGAACACCCGTGAAGCGGCCCGCTGCATACTGCGTGACCTCAGCAAGGGAGGAAGGGTCAAACTCATCGTCGTTCGCTATGACGAGGGGGATCGTCACGCAGTACCTAAAAATCTCGCCGAACGGCTATCAGAAAAGTAAGGTTCCACTTGTGAAGTTCTCCGAAATCGCGAATCAGCTGACTGGAATCTCGACTCCTCTAGTCGGAGTGTTGTGGCAGCCGACTGATTTGGAAGTAAGCGCCGCTCGCCGGGTGATTGCGTTCCTGGAAGACCGCCGCGTGCTCTACGCTCCAGAGGAGATGGAAGTCGCCTCTCACTGCGTCGGTTCCGCCATGGAAGTCCGGCGATTCCTGAGCGGCGAACTGGGCAAACTGGACAGCAAATCCGAATTTACGGCCAGCCTTCGAGCCATGCGAGCGGCCTGCAGGAAGTTCCTGAACCGGGTCGGGGTTGATGGCCGGGAGGTGACCCTGTATGCCAACCATCACGGCCACTGGGCGAGCTGGACCTTCCACAGTGCCCTGGGTGAGATGCGCGGGACCTTCGGCATTCATCTGGCGAAGATCGCCGCCGAGTTCAAGCTGGACATCGAGGATAGTTTGGCCGAAATCCTGCCTGCCCCGCATTGACCCACAGCGCAAAACACCGCATCGGGCGAGACACCGGACGGGGGCCGTATGTCCACGCCTACGACCTGGCGGGGAATCTGCTGTCGAAGACTGACCGCAAGGGCAACACGATCCAGTATCTGTACGACGCGCTGTACCGGCTGACGCAGAAGACGTATCCGGACACGACGAACGTGGAGTACGCTTACGACCTGGCGAACAAAGTGCTGCAGGTGAACGATCGGGCACCTACGGCTTTGCCTACGACAACATGGGACGGCTGGTGGGCACGAGCACGCAGTATGCGTTCCTGGCGGGTTCGACGTTCGCAAATGCCTACACCTACGATGCGGCATCGAACCACACTTCGCTGACGGCGCCGGACGGCAGCGTCGCGACCTACGGCTACGACATCTGCTGATAATTTCACCAACTCCTAACACCGTTGGAATGGCTGCGTAACAGAAGTCAAACGTCTAGCCACCTGAACACGGGTGTTCTGCTGCCATCAAGGCCGCCCCTTTTTCAGCAATCTCCTGTTCGCATGGAGGTCCGATGCGCGACTTTTTCATCGATCCCAAGACTCGCAGAACTGATTGGTGTACGATTGTGATACTCCTCGTGACCGCGATGTGCTTTGTGTGAGCAGCCAGTGCATTCTGGATGAAGTGAAGATGGCACACAGCTTAGATCTGTGCCCCACTGTCCCCGTCATGGTTGAGCGTCGCTTCGTCGTCTGGGGTATGAAGGCAAGGTGCCCGTGATGGCGCCAAGCGCCAACGCAAGTTTTTCACTCCGGCCCAGTTCGCGAGTAATGTCGTAATTGGCGCGCGGTACCTGACCAACAAGTTCGATCTGGATCGATGCCCAGAAGACGAACGCAGCCTCTGGCCGAACAGCACTTGATCCAGCATGAGTCGTGCCTTAGTATCTCTCTGGTCGGATGTTGACGCTGCCTGCTTCTTCAGGAACATTGGTCGAGGAGAGAGATGGAACATCCGACCAAACCACACCTCCCACTCCGCACCTATGCCGAACGCTCCCGCTTCTCGTCTTTCGAGGTTGTCTTCGTAGGCTTCTTCCCGGACGCATTGGGGTATTCGAGCATGGGCAAGAACAGTGGGCGGTAGTAATGGTGTATGCATTGGTGGCACCTGGCGAGCTGGAACAGGAAGACACAAGCACGATCCAGCCACGTCCTAGGGTGTGAACGGAAGACTTCGAGACTGCCGCAGTACGGACAGTTATTCAAGCCAATTCTACGCATCGTCACGACGACTTGGTCGCGCCACCGCACGCGACGGGTGACACCTTGCCGCAAGACAAGGCTGTGGTGACAAAAACCTTCTCGTAACGGAAGGCAGGCTTCTCGTACGGCTTTTTGTGTTTCGCCGCTGTAGTAGGCTGGTTTTCTTCGACATCAGAGGGGTCGTCCGGGTTGTTGGACTTTCGCGACTGCATGGTTGTTCCTTTCGCCACCCAGACTCACATGTTTTTTCTCTCCCTGTTTGCTATTTCGATTTTTGTTACGAAATGCGGAACTAGATGCACCGTGGTGCTCCGCACACTTCAGGCTATCGCTGAATCATGCAATAGTGCCATATACTTGCGGCATGGCAAACTCAACAATTGCGAGGAAAGCCCGGAGTATAAAGCGGGTCAACGGGTCAACGTGAAAGTCGATCCGAAGCTCTCCATCTACAGTGGCAGGTACTCCAAGCGCCTTCATGTAGATGTGCGTCTTACGGCAGCGGAGGAATGCGGCCTGTATAACGCTCTCGTTAAGCGTTATGGCGAGAGCTAACCTCCGCCGTCATTCACGGCTAGGCGGCACAGTGCAGAGCATAGAGGGCTGAAGGTTTGAGTCTTCCCACAATCACGCACAGTTTCTTCGGGTGAAATTGCCAGTTGCAAAGGGGCGGTCGGCTCGTTACCGCCCCGCCGGTTAGAACGATTGTGAAAACCGGGCTTCTAGGAATTCACCCAGCTTGGCCGTAGCCTTGAATTGTGGGACGGGATCGAGTTCCTTGAATGCCGACGTAAATGCATTGGAAAGACTCCAGATCGTTCGCGGCCGGAATTCTTCGTACTTTGGCTCGAAGTAGAGATCATGCACGGTGCGGGCGAGGTGTTTGGGGGCTTCCAGTCTGCCCTCGACGAATGCCTCGTAGATGACTACCTTGGCGGTAACGTCGGTCAGTTCACTTCGCTGCCATGCTTCTACCTGCTTTCGCATTGGCTCAAAGTTTCGCTGCATTCGATCAACGCCCACCGAGATGCAGTCGATGAGTGAGAACGACTTCGAGTGTTTGGCGAGCACCGGAGTGAAGTCTCCCGCAAACGCCATGTTTGAGCACACGAACACGCGATAGCCACAGGTCATCGCCAGACGCATGCTCTTGTCATGGGAATTACGCAAGCCGATGGAGAAGCGGCATCCTTCCATCTCAGTTGCGAGATCGAGTACGCCGAACGCTTTCATGCCATCCGGCGAGACTGCGTATTCGTCGTGGACCACGCCGATGTGGCGAAATCCAAGAGTCTCGATCAGGGCCTGCACGATCTCGTGATGCGGAATTGGACGGTGGGTTTCGGTGGCTGGTGGTGTGGGCACCAGGGCTAGTTCTTCACGGCCAATAGTCCGGCCATTGGAGCTGATGAGCGTACTAGTTTCTGACATACTGCTTTCCTCCTTTTTGAGTTGAAATCACGTTCCCCAGCAGCGCAGAGAGGCGTGGGGGGAAGTTGCTTAGTTGGGACGATGGACGGATCTGCGGGGAACTTAAGGCTGACTTCCGACTGACGGACTACGTGCTTTGGGGTGACTGGAACTGTTCTGCCTTCGAGGTCAGGCTTATCGCGGCAAACGCGGTGTCGTGGATGGGTGTTTCCACCCCCGATGAGCGTCCCATCCTCGAGACTGCCCCGCTGAGATCCTCGATTTCGGTCGGTAGTCCGGCTTCAAGGTCACGGAGCAAACTGGGTTTGTTCGTCTCTGGAAGTGAGTCGCAGAACTCGAGAATGCGAGAGATCTCGCTGTCAGCGAGAGCGAAATCGCGCGCTCGTCCGACGGCTAACACCTCAGCCATCGCCCGCGCCAGCAATAAACGCTCGAAAAGAATCGCGCGAATGGGCCCAATCGGAGATCGTGTCAATCCGCAGGCTGCCGCCACGGGGGCGAGAAAAGCGAACTTTCGCCAGAGGTCGAGACGAATGTTACTCGAGACTTGCGTTTCTACGCCTGCTCCGCGAAAGACCTCGGCAAGGTCCTCGACTCGCTCGCTTCGTGCCCGTGCGTGCGCATGAGCAGCCTCGCAGGTTCGAATTCACCGAACACGATCTGCTGGACCTTGCCGTGGTGGCGCTCAAAGATGCCTGGACTGGTTCGCTCTGCGCTGATGGTCGTAAGCCCACCGAGTACGTTCTCTTTTTGGGATACCTCGTTCAATCAAGCGATCGGCGATATCCACGCCGTTGAGCAGAGGCAAGATGAGCGCGCCGTTCTCGGCCGACCATCGGGCCGCGGGAGCGATCTCCGCGAGTGAATAAGTTCTTACCGCTACTATGGCTAGATCTACTGCGTCGAATTGCCTTACGTCATCGCTAGCCGTGACCGGAACGAGAAATGTCTCTTCCGCAGTTCGAGACCTTGTTGCTGCAATACCGAAAGATTTTCTCCTCTCGCGAGCACGGACACGGAATGTCCTGAACGCGCCAGCACGCCACCGAAGTATCCACCGATTCCGCCCGCTCCTAGAATCGCTGCGCGCATCGACTCCCCTTTGAATGTACGTCAAACAGGTGCGCCACCTTCCTACTGGATACCCACAGCCCGCGATGCCTTCGGCCGCCACGTAACAACGATTTCTGTCAGCTATCTATCTCCCCCAACCATGAGGGCCTCAAGTTCTCGGCGAGCTGGCCACTAAACATCGTCGCCGTCTTTCCACCTACCCAGACTTCGCCGGCCGCATCTTGACTCAAGAGTATTCGTCCCTGGCGCCCTAAAGCAGTTCCTTGCGTAGCAAGGTACTGGTTTGCCGCGCGATGAGTCAAAAAGAGCCATTGTGCAACCGATGCATTTAGGCTCCCCGTGACCGGATCCTCGCGGACTATTCCCGTATGATCGGTAAAAAACGCACGTAGTTCGAATGCCGCCACGCTGCCGGTTGGGTGCGGGCCCACCACTCCGAGATCGAGGCGAGTTGGATAACTCCGTTTCGGCTTCAAGTTGAGCACGCTCGCGGCCGATCCGAGCAGGAGCACGACCCACCCCGGACCATTGTCTGCCCAGGTTGCGTCTATGACCTCGGAGCGATCGATGCCTAGGAACAAGCAGAGTTCTGCAACCTTATCCTCATCTACCGCTCCACTTCTGATCAGCGGTGGTGCTGAAAAAGCCAGTTGCTGATCCAAGTTGCGAATGGTGACGAGACCCACACCGCACTCTTGGATGATCTGCCTCGCGCGTCGGGGATTTCCACCGGCGGCTAACCATGCGTGGCAAGATCCGAGCGTGGGATGGCCGGCGAAAGGCATCTCGCGTTCAAGCGTGAAAATCCGGACTCGATAATCGGCAGCAGGATCAGTGGCCGGCAACACGAATGTCGTTTCAGAAAGGTTGAGCCAGCGCGTAATGTTCTGCATCTGTTCCGTCGACAACTCTGCTGTTCCTAGCACAACCGCCAGGGGATTGCCCGAAAATGGCTCGATCCCGAACACATCAACCAAGAAGAATGATTTCATGTCAGGTAGGCATTAACCGCCGATCACATCGCGTCCTGGAAACGTCCGCTGTGGCAGTGCCGGAACCGGTTCATGGTGGAAGCGAAGGTTCCAATAATTCCACGAACGACGGTCGAAGATTCCAGCTGGCGGATCTTTCAAGACCAGATCGAAATCGGCCTCAGAGTAGTACTTCATCGCGGTAGCGATGTCTTCCAGGGTCCCGTAGGTCATCAGGTGTGCCAGAAACAATTTGGGTTCTTGGAGCGTTTCTTCGGGCGTCTTGAACCAAACCACGCGTTTCGCGACTCGCGTGAGGTCTTCGGAATGGTTCATGATCCCTCGTCCTGTAGACTCAGACCAGATCGAGCCGCAACCAGCGGGAGTCCTTTTAAGTTTACCGATGTTGCAGCCGCTAGCAGTCGCTTTTGAATTGTGGGCGTCAGGCTTGGAAGATCGCCATCCTCGAAGTATGTTAACGCCTTGAGGCTGAGCACTCCATTGAAGTTTTTCCCATAGATCGCCGCTGCGGCCGCCAAACCCTCAGCCAGGCACAGGCCTGCGTCGAATGTGGCTAGAATATCCCGATAGTCCTTCGCCTGGGCCCGCGACTGAACCGTCTTCAGTTTCGAGGCGAGAAGATCAAGCAGGGAGGCGACCTGAATTCCGTTCTCCTCGGCGATGTCGGGATCCTGTGCCCGCTTGATTCCCAAAGATCCGAAGAATGACAGCTTCACCGGCCCATTCCGATCGACGAGGGCGGTGAGTGTGTTGTCTTGGAATTGGGTCATTTCCGCATTCTTCAGGTAGGGAATCCTATCGCGTAGTGAATCGGGGTGGAAGGGTTGGTTCGAGAAAAAGTCGAAGTCCTCCGACTGGCGGTGCCCCAGCCGCAATGCCAGGGCTGTTCCTTTATAAAGCACGAATGACTTCGGAGTGGCTTTCAATTCAGACCAAAGCTGCCTTTGAGGCTCTGGAAGAATGCTCAAATTTGATGTGAACATTTCCAACTCCTTGGGCTGGCCTAGCATCCTTAATCAGTTTATAGCCGCCTCTTGTACGAACGGCCCGAATGGCGCCGAGACATCTCCCTTATTTTGCCTGATTTAACTCAAGCTGAACAGCGACGGTTGCTCAGCGATTTTGGACCTGGCTCGCCGCCTCTTACCCGACAACGATAGCGGTCGCTGTCCGAACACGACGATAGACGCGGCGTCTATGGCTTCTTCAACAAGACTCGCGGGGGCAGGCTGAGTTACGCCATGAAGCAAGTGAGTGAACGCCGCGCCATCTCCCACGCAGGGATCGAGCGCCGAAAACTGTTCCGAAAAGCAGAGCCAATTCTTCAACCTGTCGGCTTCGACGAGTGGAAGAGGGTAAAACCCGAGCTTCGTTTGACCATAAGCACGCATAGAAATGCCTCTACAGGTTGGCGTGTTTCGCTAGTACATTGGCGCGTTTTGCTAGTGACCTCCGGAGCCCCCCGCGAATAGAGTGGAAATCAAACGGAAGGAGAATTCGATTTATGAACGGAACGACTTCAACCATCACCCCTCAGGAAGAACAGCTGTCGGCACCGGCGAAGACCCATTCAGCCAAAGCCTACGCGGCCGAAAGCACAAGCTCCGGCCTCGCACCAACATCGATTCATCGGCGTGCCCCGCGACCCCAGGATGTCGAGATCGAAATTCTGTATTGCGGGGTGTGTCACTCCGATCTGCATCAAGTGCGCGACGAGTGGCACGCCGTTATGCCTACGGTTTACCCCTGTGTGCCGGGACACGAGATCGTGGGCCGCGTCACCCGAATCGGCAGCGCTGTCAAGAAATTCAAAGAGGGTGATTTCGCCGCTGTCGGTTGCATGGTCAACTCCTGCGGTGTGTGCCCGAACTGCCGCGAAGGACTCGAACAGTACTGCGACAAAGGCTTTACCCTTACCTACAATAGCGAAGACAAGGTCCTAGGCGGCGTCACCTATGGCGGCTACTCAGACAGCATCGTTGTCGATGAGTCGTTCGTGCTGCGAGTGTCGTCGAAGGTGGACCTTGCGGCCACGGCGCCGCTGCTCTGCGCAGGAATTACTACGTATTCTCCGATGCGTCACTGGAAGGTTCAGAAAGGCCAGAAGGTCGGAATCGTTGGCCTCGGCGGTCTCGGTCACATGGGCCTGAAATTCGGGCACGCCTTCGGCGCGCACACGGTGTTGTTCACAACCTCGCCGAACAAGTCGGCAGACGCGAAGCGGATGGGCGCGGATGAAATTGTCATCTCGAAGAACGAAGCTGAAATGCAAAAGCACGTCAACAGTTTTGACTTCATTCTGGATACGGTTTCCGCCGAGCACGATTTGAACGTCTACCTCAATCTGCTCAAGCGCGACGGCACCATGACGTTGGTGGGAGCGCCGCCCCAACCGCCGCAAGTTCAGATTTTCGGTCTGCTGATGAAGCGCCGTCAGTTGGCGAGCTCGGGAACCGGCGGGATCCGCGAAACCCAGGAGATGCTCGACTTTTGTGCCGAGCACAGCATCACCGCCGATATCGAACTGATACCGATTCAGCAGATTAATGAGGCGTACAAACGGCTTTTGAAAAGCGACGTGAAGTATCGTTTTGTCATCGATATGGCATCGCTTGGGTAACCTGGAACGCAACTCGGAACGCTCGAAGGAGAAACAATGCAAAAACGTAAGCTCGGAAAAAGCAATTTGGAAGTTTCGGCTCTCGGCCTCGGCTGCATGGGACTAAGTTCCGGCTTCGGCCCGCCCGTTGAAAAGCAACACGGCGTCTCACTCATCCGCGCGGCCTTCGAACGTGGTGTCACATTCTTCGATACCGCGGAAGCTTACGGCCCGTTCGCTAACGAAGAGTTGGTCGGCGAGGCCCTCGCTCCCTTCCGTGATCAAGTTGTGATCGCCACCAAGTTCGGATTCAAAATCGATCCCAAAGCCGGGCGAACTCTGCCTGAAGTCGATAGCCGTCCCGAGCACATCCGCGAAGTCGCCGAGGCTTCTCTGAAACGACTCAAGACCGATTTCATCGACCTCTTCTATCAGCATCGCGTCGATCCCAACGTGCCGATTGAGGATGTCGCCGGAACCGTGAAGGACCTCATTCAGCAAGGCAAGGTGAGGCACTTCGGCCTTTCCGAAGCGGGCGTTCAGACAATTCGTCGAGCACACAAAGTCCAGGCCGTGACTGCACTCCAGAGCGAATACTCGCTGTGGTGGAGAGAGCCGGAAGCCGAAATCATGCCAACTCTCGAAGAACTCGGCATCGGATTCGTTCCCTTTAGTCCTCTTGGGAAAGGCTTCTTGACGGGTGCGATCAACGACCAGACAAAGTTCGCCACGAACGACTTCCGCGGCATGATTCCCCGCTTCACGCCGGAGAATCGACAAGCGAATCAGGGTCTGGTCGACGTGCTCGGCAGATTCGCACAACAGAAGAAGGCCACTCCCGCGCAGATCGCGCTCGCCTGGTTACTTGCGCAGAAGCCATGGATCGCTCCCATCCCGGGCACGACAAAGCTCAACCGCCTCGAGGAAAACATCGCCTCGGCGTCGATCGAACTTACACGGGACGATCTTCGTCAGATCGACAACGTCGCATCAAAGATACCGGTGCAAGGAGAACGCTATCCGGAAAGCTTCCAGAAACTAGTCAATCGCTAATGTGCGGCGCCCGGCGAACGCCTCGCGGGAGTTCAACTGAGGGAACACAAAATGGAAATCAAACGGGCTGGCTCTCAACCCTCCGGCAAGGGCCCATCCGACTGGTTCACTGGCACCGTCCGGATCGATCCGCTTTTTCAGGCACCTGACCCGGCCTTGGTGCAAGGTGCGAGCGTAACCTTCGAGCCCGGCGCTCGCACCGCGTGGCACGCGCATCCTCTCGGTCAGACTCTCATCGTCATGGCTGGGTGCGGCTGGGCCCAGCATTGGAGAGGCCCGGTCGATGAGATCCGGCCTGGTGATGTGGTCTGGTTCTCGCCTGGCGAGAAACACTGGCATGGAGCCACGCCCACCACCGCCGTGACCCACATCGCGATTCAGGAAAAGAAGGATGGCAAAGTGGTTGACTGGCTGGAGCATGTCAGCGACGAACAATACAAGACAAGGATGAAGAGCCGGGTAAGGACTTCGCGGGTTAGTCTCAAGACAGCATCGTGAACCGATTTCGAATTTCCAATACGCTTGCTCGAAGGCTCGATGACCGAGGGCTCTCTCCCTCGGCGGTCTTGCGAAGCGCAGGCCTGCCCATCGGCTTGCTCAGGCAGGACAAGATCCTGCTCACCACCGAGGAATTCTTTGCTCTCTACGGCGGAATTGCCGAAGTCAGCCGTGATCCAGCGATCGGGCTCAAACTCGGAACGGAGGATCGCATGGAGCGCTACGATCCGATCGCGATTGCCGCCGTGTGCACCCGGTCCTTCCGCGATGCCATCGACCGCGTTAGTCGATACAAGCAGCTGACCTGCCCCGAGAAAATTGCTTTGGTCGAGCGCGGCAACGATTCCACGGTGCATTTCACCTGGCTACTGGCCCACGAGGAAGAGCCAGCGCTGCTGGTCGACGTCTGTTTCGCCTGGATCCTGTCCATTGCCCGGCGCGGGACCGGTCGGTCGATTCACCCGAAACGCGTCGACTTTCAGCGGCCGGAGGCAAATCGGGCGATGTATGAAAAGCACTTTCAGTGCCCGATCAAATTCCGAGCCGCTAGGAATGTCCTCGTGTTCAACAAAGCCGACATGGATGTCCCTTTCGTCACCTACAACGCCGATCTGCTGGCGACGGTTGCTCCTCAGCTTGAGGCCGAACTGAAACAGCAACTTGCCGAGAAAAACCTGCGCGAGCAAGTAAAAGGTACATTGAAGCAATTGCTCGCGGGGCAACGTCCCGGCATACACGATGTGGCACGGGAACTGCGGTTGAGCACGCGCACTCTGCAACGTCGCCTCACCGAAGACGGAGCGACGTTTCAGCAGTTGATGGAAGAAGCCCGCCGCGAACTGGCGCGGCACTACCTCCTACATTCGGCACTCGAATTGAATGAGACCGCGTATCTGCTGGGCTACGAAAATGCCAATTCTTTTTTCCGCGCATTTCATGACTGGGAGGGCACTTCGCCCGGACACTGGCGCACCCAGCACGTGGTTTCCGCATAACCCTCGAAACCGCGTCGGATTCTGAGCAGCATCGACCGGGGGCAATAATCGCCTTACGAACCGGAGTGTCCATTGAGCGCCGCTGCGACGAGGGCGCCAATTCCATCTGAATCGGATCCCTCGCTCACAGCGATGAACGAACAGAAACCGTTCACTGGGATCGGCCGCTCATCTTCAATTCGGTAGCCGCGCCCGATGTGTTGTTGCTTTCGTTCTTCAAACAAGTCGGCTCTCGTGAACACATGAATTCTCACGTCATCCTCATTTCTCATTCATTGGCGATCAGGGGGAGTCCGCGTAAGGCGGGTCAGGGAACGCGGGCACTAATGTTGGTGGGTGGGTGAGCCCGTTTGGGAACTCTGAGGGGGCTGCCTCTGGCTCGCTTTCCTTTTCTGGAACGAACCTCTCCCAGCGGATCACAAATCTGCGGCTTGGGCGCGGACGCCGATCCTTAAATAACCAGATTCGCCATTATTAAAGGATGATCGCCTATCTCTTTTTTAAACAGGGTGTTGCGGGCGATCTCGGGGAAGGTTCGGTTTCAAGGGGTGATTTTCCGCGACTCGTTCAGCTTCGAGGACGATTTTCTTGAGGCTTTCCAGACAGTCGACTTGATTGAGCGAATTCAGTCGCAAGGAGCGGAGGATCGGAACCAGAGCCTCGGGTCCAATTCTGTCCAAGGCAGCATCCAGGCGTCGCAGACCCCGTTCCGCCGCATGCATTTGCGCCAGCACTCTGCGCAGGACATCCGCGTCGCGAATCTCTGCTGGATTCCAGACTCTTGCACCCGTCTTCAAAAGCCCGCGATACAGCCGCCAGCCCAGCGGTTCTGCCATGGCGTCGATCTGGCGGACGAGCACGCTTGCATCTTCGGCGCTTACTTCTCGCTCCTGCGGTGGGAGCTTCGGGTTGGACGACGTGCTTTCGGCTGCTTGGCCAGGCCGCAATCCCTCTCGCCAGCCCTGCGGAGTTGCCCAGCCAAACAGCCGCGGAGTGTTCTTCGGGCGCTTTCTCTCGTCGAGGTCAACCCACGCTCCAGTGAAGTGATACAAATAACGTCCGAGCCCAAAACAGCTGCAACTGCGCTTGAAGGACTGTGCTTCCGCCGAAGTGAGCGCATTGTCGTTGTCCGCCCATTCCTCCCCGGTGGCTGAGTGCGCCCCGACTCCAAAGATCGTAAGTTCGCATGTGACCAGCACCTTGGCGACGATCTTTTGATCTTTGGTTCGTTCAAAGTTGGCGCTGGTATGCACGGCGTACTTGCGTGTCCAACCAGCCGGACTGAACATGGCATTGAGCCGGTCGGCGTAAGCGCGCTGGCCTGCGTATGGGATGACCTGGCCTCGCGACTGTCCTTGTGCTGTGTTGGTCACGCGCCACTCGATAACCGAAGGCTCAAACGGGACTTCCAGTTCAGCAACCAACTCTCTGATCTTCTCGGAACTCAATTGCTGTGCTGTTTGCGTTTGGAGTGAGGCGATCCCTAGAGCGGAGCGATCTGCGCCAATCGAGCGCGGATCGGCACCTCCGTTGACACGGCCATTTGCGGCGGTCATGACTGTTTTCCTCCGGTCTGGGTTGCAATTATTTCGATTTCCTGATGAGCCGAACGAGGGTGGGCTTCCGACTAAAGTAGGGTGACGTGTACTCCGGTCATCCTTGGCTTAGATGTTTGTGGCATCTCTCATCCAGCAGTCGGAATAGGACCTCCGCGTCATTTGCAGCATCTACAGGATCGCGGGCCCAGGCAGAACGGAGCGCATCCTTCAGCCAGAAGGACGCCGCGGGATCAAACAGCACTTGCTCGACTTGGAGTCGCTCGGCCATACCACTCTTAGGGCGAGACCTCTCCCATTACAGGCACTACACTGCCGCTCACAACTGGGCCAGGCTGCAGCAAATGACAGTGACGGCATCCGACACAACTCGCTGCGGTTGTGATGCGAACGATCGCATCTTGGAACTGTGGCGGCAGACTCGCTGGTTCACCACTTCGGCTGTAAAACACCGGACTCACCGAGCCTCGGAACTCGGCATCTTTGCTGGAGAGATCCATTTCCAGAGTGCCACGCCGGCCGTAAAACAAAATCAAACTTTCAAGCCGCGGCCGTTTGCCATCCTCTGTGTTTGCCAAGGAGTGGCGCGTGACCAGTAGATCGTAGGTGCGTTGCACCCGTAACATCTGTAGCCGGACGAAGCCGGCAGAGATGACAACGCCGTGGACACCATTGACAGCGATGCTGTCGACTCGCTGCAGCCACGGCATCGGTTGGCCATCTTCGTCTACAAAACCGCAATAAGCGCCCAGGTCAGCCACTGCCCCGCCTGATTCCACTCCGCGCAGCACGTATCTGCCAGCGAATTGCTGGTGTTCGATGGAGACTGCCGGCTGGCAGTAAATTCCTGCAGTTTGTAGACCCTTGAGAGTGATTGCCGGCAGCCGCAATCCCCGCAACGCCAGAATTTGACCGTACTTGTTCGGATGCGATTGAGCACTCTTTTCGTTACTCATGGTTAGCCCGCGATGCTTCGGATAGGGCAGCCAAGCGCCGCCCGGATCATTTCCTTCGTACAACCTGCCCAACACTTGTATTTCCGAGGATCCGTAACGCAGATGGCCAGGTTGTCAGCGCTTCGGTCGCGGCCCTGCCGGGCACAAGACGGGCAACGGGTCCAGTAGTTTCCTGAACGACGTTGCACAGGACCTACATGGTCGAGGATCCGAAACTCGTGCCGGTTGGGGTCATAAGGTGGCAGCACAATTTTCGGC
>Ga0209006_10000047_pt1 | contig 119056 bp, 91 predicted proteins | sample JacPin_JW_Ref_O2_FD_188567 | JGI IMG/M metagenome (GOLD analysis project Ga0209006, IMG submission 188567) | Forest soil microbial communities from Algoma, Ontario, Canada - Jack Pine, Ontario site 1_JW_Ref_O2 (SPAdes) (version 2) | ecosystem: Environmental > Terrestrial > Soil > Boreal... | reverse complement strand
CATCGCCAATCCCGCCACAAGCGGACAAAATCTCCGGCTTCGGCGCAACCGGAAACGTATATCAGGAACTCGGCGTCACCACCGTCATCAACGGTCAGGGCACCATGACCACCCTTGGCGGATCTTTGATCCGGCCCGAAGTGGAAGCGGTGATGGCTCTGGGCTCGAAACATTTCGTCAGCATTCCGGAACTGGAACGCGCCGCCGGCGAACGCATCGCCCAGATGTTGAAATTGCCCGATGGTTATTCGGCGCTGGTCACTTCCGGCGCGGCGGCCGCGATCCAATCCGGACTCGCTGGCCTGTTGACCGGTTCGAGCGAACAGCTGATTCAACAGCTGCCGGACCTGACCGGGCTGAAATCCGAGGTGATCATCCAGAAGGCCCATCGCAATCCATTCGATCACCAGTTGCGCGCGACGGGCATCAAGTTGGTCGTGATCGAAACGCGTGAAGAATTGCATAACGCCGTGGGACCCAAGACCGCGATGATGCACTTCACGAATTTCGCGAATGCTGCCGGCGAAATCAAAGTCGAAGAATGGCTGAAACTTGCCCAGCAATACAATCTGCCGACCATGATTGATGCCGCCGCGGATACTCCACCCGTTTCGCACCTGTGGGATTACGCCATCATGGGCTACGACATGATCACCTTCAGCGGCGGCAAAGCGATGCGTGGTCCGCAGTGCGCCGGTTTATTAATCGGACGTAAGGAGATGGTCCACAACGCATTGCTCAACAACAGTCCGTTCGAAGACACTCTCGGCCGCGGACAGAAAGTAGGCAAGGAAGAAATCGTCGGAATGATCAAGGCCCTCGAAATATATTTGAATGAGGACCATGAAGCGTTAACCAAAGAATGGTGGACCAGGCTCGACAGAATCTCCGCCGATGTAACCAAGGTCTCGGGTGTCAGCACCGCATATTTCATTCCGGATATCGCCAATCATGTCCCGCACGTGCAGATCAATTGGGATCCGCGACGCATCTCCCTCGCGCCCCGCGAAGCTGCGGGACTTTTGCGTAAGGGGATGCCTTCAATCGTGGTGGAGAGCACCGAAACGGGTCTGGCGATGAATTCGTTTATGTTGCAGCCCGGCGAGGATGTCATTGTGGGCACGAAAATTGCCGAGCTATTGCGCGCGCATCCAATCTAGATGTTTTTGCAGGTGGTCTCGGGCCCGACAAAATTATTTCTCGGCCATGCGAAGCTTCGAACCTTTTTGTTCGAGCCATTTGTTGAATTCCTGAATCATGGCCACGGTCCATTTTGAATCTATCTGGCCGGGTGTGTAACGGCCTTCGCGGAGCATCTGGTGGCCCCAATCGTCAATCATGTGGCTCATTTCGGAGCTGCCCGCGACTTTCTCAGCGAGCTGCGGAGGAATGAAAGTGACGCCCTCGGGATCTCCGAGGACGATGTCACCGGGCATTACGGTCGTCTGGCCGATGCGGATGGGCACGTTGATTCCGACCAGCATTACATTTTCGAGCGCCGAAGGATCGAAGTCACGCGTGTAGACCTGGAATCCGTGGATTTCCTGAATTCCGCTGACGTCGCGCACCGCGCCGTCCACGATCAAGCCATTGTGGCTGTGCGCGAAGATTGCGGTGGAAAGATTGTCGCCGACGATCGTGCCGTCTTTCACTTTGCCGAACAGGTCCACGACCAGAACGTCTCCGGGCTGAAGGATGTCTATGATCCACGAATTTTCATCGCCGATTCGGCCTTCTTTTTTTCCGGCGGCCTGAATCACGGAATCCACGTCAGGACGCCGCGGCATGAAGACGGCAGTGACTACCCGGCCAACCATCCGTTCCCCCGGATTGATCACTTTCCAGTGCCCCTCGAATTGATTGGGGTAGTTGGCCTCCTGCAGCACGTCCCAGGCTTGCTCCGCGTCGGTATCTTTCAGCCGCTCCAGGATCGCGTCCGCAACTTTGGGCCGCCCGTCGGCGAATCGCTCGCCATGCCAATCCGGCGTAAACGCGATGCGTTGGTTGGTGGAAAAAAGCCCAAGTTGCGCGTGCGCCGGCAGCGCAAAAGCGAACAGCACCGCGACGGGAAGCACGAATCGGAAGATGCGAATCATGTTTGCCTCCAGTTCTCACGAAATTCGAAAAAAGACTCGGAACTCGCGTGAAAAGTAAAATGGCATCGCAAACGGCGAAACAATATCACGCGGTGACATGAATTCGATTACGTCGCGCTGAAAAAATGATTGTGCAAATACGAATATGCCTGAAATAACCGATCAACGCTCGACCCGCGTGCGCTGGCTGCTGATTTTCTGGCTCTTCCTGCTCAGCTGTGTTGCGTTTCTCGACCGCGTAAATATGTCCATTGCTGGCAGCTCCGTCGCCGACAGCTACCACCTCACCAATGTGCAACTGGGCTGGGTGTTCAGCGCATTTCTATGGGGTTACGCACTGTTCCAAGCGGTCGGTGGTTCGCTGGCAGTTCGACTGGGGCCAAGGCGGGTTCTTGCTGTAGGCGTAGTGTGGTGGGGAATTTTTACCGCCCTGACGGCAGCGGTGCCTCCCTCGATCGCCGGGGCGCTGATCATCTTCATCGGCATTCGTTTTTTGCTCGGCGCGGGCGAAGCAATTATTTATCCTGCTTCAAATCAATTCGTGTCGCGATGGATTCCGGTGGGCGAGCGCGGCATCGCCAATGGTTGGATTTTTGCCGGCGTGGGCGTGGGCGCTGGAATTTCGCCACCATTGATCTCGCGAGTCATGCTGCATCACGGGTGGCGCGCGTCGTTCTGGCTTTGCGCCCTGATCGGAATCGTTGCCGGAGCCGTATGGTTTGTAATCGCCCGCGATACGCCTGCGGAACATCCCTGGGTATCGCCACGCGAGAAAGAAAAAATTGATGCGGGTCTGACCCTCAATGGCACGAAGGCAATCACCGACTCGGCGAATATGCCCGGCGCGCGAATTTCGTGGAGCAAAATCTTAGCGAGCCGCGAAGTGTGGGCCATCACCCTAAGCTATTTTTGTTTCGGCTATGTCGCCTGGATTTTCTTCAGTTGGTTTTACATCTACCTGGCAAAAGTGCGCGGCTTGAACCTGAAAGCGAGCGCCTTCTACGCCATGCTTCCTTTTCTGGCCATGGCCGTATGTTGCGCGCTCGGCGGCCTGCTCAACGACCGCCTGACCAAATGGCGCGGCGAGCGGCTGGGCCGTTGTGGAGTGGCCGCGATCTCCATCGCTCTCACCTCTGTGTTCTTGATCGTCGGATCGCGCGCGGCCGACTCCCAGGTGGCGAGTCTGGTTCTCGCCGGCGGTGCCGGCATGCTCTATCTCGCGCAAAGTTCATTCTGGAGCGTGACTGCGGATATCGGCGGAAGATCCTCCGGCGCTGTCTCCGGATTTATGAACATGGGCGCTCAGGCGGGCGGCGCAGTCACCGCGATTTTGACGCCTGTCATCGCCGAGCACTACGGATGGACGGCTTCCTTCCTGGTAGCTGCCGCGCTGTGTGTCGTAGGTTCCCTGGCATGGCTAGCGGTTGACCCTCGAAAGACACTAGCCTGACCCGCTCATCTGCGACATCAAGTTGTCTTACCCAGCAAGATTCTATCGTCGGCGAGAACTTAGGTCAGAGCTTTGTGAAGAAATGCGAGCGTCCGTGCCCACGCGTCGGCAGCGGCTTCGGGTCTGTAACCCGTGGTGTTGTTTGGATTTTCAAATGCGTGACCTGCGCCATCGTAAATTTTGAAATCCACCCGCCGGTTCAATCCCTTCATGGTCTTTTCGAACGCGTTTACGTCCGCCGGAGTGATCCCTCGGTCCTCGGCGCCGAAATTCCCCAGCAGCGGCGCGCCAATCTGCTGAATATCATTTGGATCCGTCGGTAGAGAACCATAATTCACCACGCATGCCGCCAGACGGGGCTGGTGAATGGCCAACTGTAACGACAGCCCGCCGCCCATGCACCATCCAATGGATCCAATGCGTACCGGCTGCACATCCTTGCGCGTGCCGAGATAAGTGAAAGCGGCTTGCAAATCGCGAATTGCACGATCCTGGGGCAGGCCGCGCATCAATTCATGCGCTTCGGAGGGGTCGGTGGCAACTTTCCCGCGGTAGAGATCGACGGCCAGCGCGACATAACCCTGTGCGGCGAGTTTTTCCGTTTGCTCTTTCACCCAATCATTCAGCCCCCACCATTCATGGATCACGATCAGCGCTGGATACTGGCCCGGTTTGTCCGGAACCGCGAGGAACCCGCTGATTGTCTCCTTGCCGCTGGGAAAATTTACCGTTTCGGTTTTCGGAGCCGCAGCACCGCTGGCCAGAGCCGCCCAGATGAGCGCGACGCCTAACACCGCGGCGAGAAAATTGCTCTTCTTCATTTATAGATTGCCTCCGAGGCTCAATTGTAAGCCTCTATCGCATCGCGCGCCATTCATCCGCCTCCGACGTCACGAAGCAAGTCAGTACCTGCAACTTGGAAACTTAGGGCGCGATCCGTTCGACCTGCACTGCGGTGCCGTAAGCCAGCACCTCGGTTACCCCCTGCATCACTTCCGTCGCATCGTAGCGCATGCCGATCACCGCGTTGGCTCCGTGCTCGGTCGCATGCTGCATCATTACTTCCAAAGCTTCTTCGCGAGTTTTTTCGCACATGTCTTCAAACAGGGTAATGTTCCCACCCACCAGCGTTTCGAGCGACGCTCCAATCGTCCCGAAAATGCTGCGCGAGCGCACCGTAACGCCGCGCACCAACCCGAAACTCTTCACCACGCGATATCCCGGCAAATCGAATGCGGTCGTCACCATATTCGGATTCACACTCACGTTCATCGTGCCTCGCCTCCCATTTCAAATGTTTCGCGAAGCCGGAGAATAGCACAGCCACGACCGTCCAACAGAAAAATGGCTTATGACGCACCGGCTCTCGCCGCGCTAATCCACAACGATCCTGCATAGCGAGTTCCGTCCTCGCGTGGTAACATATAAGTGCGTTGTTGCTCCTGGAAACCCTCTTATAAGTACTGTTCGGGAATCGATCAGGGCCGCAAAACCGCTGAATCCCTAGTAGGAACCAACGATCCGATGACAAAGCCTATTCGAAATATAGCCATCATTGCGCACGTGGACCACGGCAAGACCACTCTCGTTGACGCCATGCTCCGTCAAAGTGGCACGTTCCGTGCCAATCAGGAACTGGTCGAGCGCGTCATGGACTCGAACGATCTCGAGCGCGAACGCGGCATCACCATTCTTGCCAAGAACACGGAGATTGAATATCAGGGCACCAAAATCAATATCGTGGACACTCCTGGCCACAGCGATTTTGGCGGCGAAGTCGAACGCGCGCTGCGCATGGTCGATGGCGTTCTGGTGCTGGTGGACGCCAGCGAAGGCCCCTTGCCGCAGACTCGATACGTTTTGCAGAAAGCGCTCGCCGCGAAGCTCCCGCCGATCATGGTGCTCAACAAAATTGACCGGCCGGACGCGCGTCCCGCCGCCGTTCTCGATGAAATCTACGATCTATTCATCGATCTCGACGCCACCGAAGACCAGCTGGATTTTCCCGTGATCTATACCAACGCGAAACTCGGCGTGGCACATCTCGCCGTCGGCGACTCTTCCACTACTTTGCAGCCGCTCTTCGAACAAATTGTGAAATCCATCCCTGCTCCAGCGGGCGACCCCGAAGCCGTGCTGCAAATTCAGGTCACCAATCTGGATTACAGCGAATTTTTGGGCCGTGTCGCCATCGCTCGAGTTTTCCAGGGCACCTTGAAGCGTGGAACTGAGGTAGCCATCTCCAAACTGGATGGCTCGATCGTTCCCACCAAAATCACCAAGTTGTTTACGTTTCGCGGATTGCAGCGTGACGAAGCCGAAGAAGTCCAGGCCGGTGACATCGTGGCCATCGCCGGAGTAGAGGGAATCCAGATCGGCGAGAGCATCACCGATCTCGCCAATCCCATGCCGCTCGAACCGCTGACCATCGACGAACCCACCTTGACCATGGTCTTCACCATCAACACCTCTCCCTTCGCCGGCCGCGAAGGCCAGTTCGTCACTTCCCGCGATATTCGCGCCCGCCTTGAAAAAGAATTGCTCACCAACGTTTCGCTGCGTGTGGAAGAGACCGGCACTACCGACGCATTTCGCGTGCTGGGCCGCGGCGAATTGCAACTCGCCATCCTGATCGAAACGATGCGCCGCGAAGGTTACGAACTAATGGTCGGCAAGCCGGAAATCGTAGTGCGCACCGAAAACGGCCGCCGCCTCGAGCCGCTCGAACTGCTGGTCATCGACTGTCCTGAAACTTTCATCGGCATCGTGATGGAGTTGCTGGGCACTCGTCGCGGCGAAATGAAAAAAATGGTCAACCACAATTCCGGACGCGTGCGCATGGAGTTCAGCATCCCTTCACGCGGTTTGATCGGTTTGCGCAGCCAGTTGATGACTGATACTCGCGGCACGGCTCTAATCCATTCGCTGCTGGAAGGTTGGACGGAATACGCGGGAGACATGGCCATGCGCCTTACCGGCGCCCTGGTCAGCGACCGCACCGGTGTTTCGACCGCCTATGCCATCTGGGGAATTCAGGAACGCGGCGAAATGTTCGTCGGTGCCGCAATCGAAGTGTACGAAGGAATGATCGTCGGCGAGAACGCACGTGAAGACGACATGAACGTGAACATCACCAAGGAAAAGAAACAGACCAACATGCGTTCGTCCTCGGCGGACGAAGCGATTCGGCTGATTCCTCCGCGAGACATGACCCTCGAAAAGGCCATCGAATTTATCGCTGATGATGAATTCGTCGAAGTCACCCCGAAATCTATTCGTCTACGAAAAAAGGTTTTGGACGCCAAGCGCAGGCCCAAGCGCTGGCAGGAAATTAAGGCCAGCGCGGAGTAGTTGCGCTCGGCCCAAAGCCACTGGATTAGGCACGCCGGCGAGTTAGGGCTTGGCGTCCCTCGGCCAGAATGAACTTTGCGCGCTTCCAGGCCGTAGTTCTTTGTGTATCTTGTGATGGTCCCGCCACGTGGAATAATGTCCGTTAGCGGGACGGATGATTCCCATCATCGGTCAAGAAGTGGAATTAGGAGCGATTGCCCTGCCATTAAGCCGTTTAATTACATATGGTTAAAAGCTTATTGGCGTAGGTACTCTATTTGCGATATGTAACGCGAGGTTAGTCTCTGTGGACATCGTTCGGCCCGAGGTAAAGCGCAAGAAAAAAATCCGGCTCATCATCTACATCGTGGCGGCCGTAGTCCTTATTCCGCTTGTCACCTATGCTCTTTCGCGGCTGAAGCCAGCTGCGCCTAGCGTGGACAACGGCACGATCTGGACCGACACAGTGAAGCGCGGCCCGATGCTCCGCGAAGTTCGTGGACTGGGCACTCTAGTACCGGAAACCATCCTTCTAATTCCCGCGGCCACCGATGGCCGCGTGGACAAGCGTTACATCCTGCCGGGCACTCCGGTGAAGGCTGAGACTTCAATTCTCGACCTGAGCAATCCCGAACTTCAGCAAACCGCTCTCGATGCCGAATACCAGATGAAAGGCGCGCAAGCGAATCTCGAACAAACCCGCGCCCTTTTGCAAAATCAGTTGATGGATAAGCGGACCCAGGCCGCGTCGGTTAGCTCCGCCTATCACACCGCGCTGCTCGACAAAGAAACCAACGAAAAACTCGCAGCCAACGGCCTGGTTTCCGACTTGATCTACAAAAAATCCCAGGTCGCGGCCGTCGAACTGGAAAAGCAGGACGATCTTGCGCAAAAAGAAGTCGAGACCTTCGAGAATTCAATCGCTTCGCAGCTCGCCGTACAGCAGGCCAGTCTCGATGAAAAGCGCGCGATGTACGAACTAAAAAAATCGCAGCTCGATCAATTGCATATCCGGCCGGGAATTGACGGCGTTCTTCAGGAACTCGATGTCGAAGTCGGGCAAAAAGTTACCATGGGCACCGTGCTGGCGCGTGTCGCCCAGCCCAGCCATTTGAAAGCCCAGCTGAAAATCGCCGAAACTCAGGCGAAGGACATCACCATCGGGCAGAAGGCCTCCGTGGATACCCACAACGGAATCATTGCCGGCCATGTCACGCGAATTGATCCAGCCGTGCAGAACGGCACCGTTACCGTGGATGTCGGCCTCGATGGCGCGCTTCCCCCCGGCGCGCGGCCTGATCTGAGCGTCGAAGGCACTGTGGAAATCGAACGGCTCGCAGACATTTTGTTCGTCGGCCGCCCGGTCCACGGCGAAGCCAATAGCACCGTCGGCCTGTTCAAAGTGGTGGATGACGGCAGGGAAGCGACCCGTGTACAGGTCCAGCTCGGCCGCTCCTCCGTAAACACCGTCGAAATCGTCAAGGGCCTCGACGTCGGCGATAAAGTCATCCTGTCCGACATGTCCGCCTGGGACAATTACGACCGTGTGCAATTGAAATGACGGGGGAACATTTAGGGCTCTTACGCTCGTAACAAACATAGGAAGGCAAAAGCACGCCCGAAACTCGGCGACCTCTTGAAGGAGCAATACATGAACACGACGGAACAAGGCCTGATTCGCCTGAATGGCGTGACCAAGGTGTTTTACACCGATGAAGTGGAAACCCACGCGCTCAGCGGTGTGCACCTGGAAATAAAGAACGGCGAGTTTCTCTCCATCGCCGGACCTTCCGGCTGCGGCAAATCCACGCTGCTTTCGATCCTCGGGTTGCTTGATTCGCCCACCGAAGGTGACTACTGGATCAATACCCAGGCTGTGGCCAATCTCTCGCTTTCCGATCGCACCCGGATCCGCAACCGCGAAATCGGTTTCGTCTTCCAGGCGTTCAACCTGATTGGCGACCTCACCGTTTATGAAAATGTCGAACTGCCGCTGACCTATCGCAGCATGGCCGCTGCGGAGCGCAAGAAGCGCGTGCAGGAAGTCCTGGAACGTGTCGGTATGGCACATCGCATGAAGCATTACCCGTCCCAGCTCTCAGGAGGTCAACAGCAGCGTGTCGCCGTTGCTCGCGCTTTGGTTGGCTCGCCTTCGATCCTGCTGGCGGACGAGCCCACCGGTAACCTCGACTCGAAAAACAGCGAAGCGGTGGTGGAATTGTTGCAACAGCTCCATCGTGACGGTGCGACGATCTGCATGGTCACCCACGATCCGCGCTATGCCAGCATCGCCGATCGCACCATCCATCTGTTCGACGGCCGCATTGTCGAGGAAACCGTAGGCACGCGCACCGCCGCGGTTTAACAAAAGTTCTCAAAAATTTGCTTGAAGAATTGAGGTCGGAAACACTGTTTCGGCCTGCGTGGCGACGTGCGCCAGTTTTAGGGGACGACATGGAAAGTTTTTTCCAGGATTTGAAATTCGCTCTGCGCACGCTGGGAAAAAATCGCGGCTTCACCTTCGTCGCCATCATTACCCTCGCGCTCGGCATTGGCGCGAACACCGCCATCTTCTCGCTGACCGACCAGGTGCTCTTGCGAAGATTGCCGGTCGAGCGTCCAGATGAACTCGTCGTCCTGCGGTCACCCGGCCCTAGTCCAGGCCGTAATTGGAACGATGGGCCGGGAGGCGCTTCATTCTCCTACCCGGTCTACAAAGATCTGCGCGATCGAAATCAGGTTCTTTCCGGGTTGCTCGCGCGTTTCAGCACCCAAGTCAGCGTTTCAGCGCAGGGTTCGTCCGAGCTAGGCAATGGTGAGCTTGTCAGCGGAAATTATTTTACGGTGCTTGGGGTTCAGCCGGCCTTGGGCCGCGTCTTCGGTGCCGAAGATGAGACCGCGCCGGGCGCGAATCCCGTAGTCGTACTGAGTTACGGATATTGGAAACGACGTTTCGGCCTTGATCCCGGCATATTGAATAAGCAGCTCGCCGTGAATGGCCACCCGCTCACCGTTGTGGGCGTCAGTCGCGCCGGGTTCTCGGGCGTGCAAGTCGGTCTGGTTCCCGATTTGTTCATCCCCATGACCCTCAAGGCACAAATGACGCCGAACTGGGACGGCCTCGCCGACCGCGATGACCATTGGCTGGCCATGATTGGCCGCTTGAAACCTGGCATGACGATTCCCAGGGCCGAAGCTGGAATCGCGCCCACCTATCACGCCATGCTCGAAACCGAATCCCCCGCCAAGAAAACCAATCTCAAGGCACGGCAGGAGTTTCTCGATCGCAAATTGATTTTGGATCCCGGCTCCAAGGGCCGTCCCATTCTCCAGCGCGACGCGAAAGAGCCGCTCCAGGCTTTGATGGGCATGGTCGGCTTGGTGCTGCTGATAGCCTGTGCCAACCTCGCCAGTCTTCTCGTGGCGCGCGGCGAAGCGCGCCAGCGCGAAATTGCTCTGCGGCTCACGCTTGGTGCCGGGCGTTGGCGTCTCGTGCGGCAGCTTGTTGCCGAGAGCCTGGTTCTGGCCGTTGCCGGCGGCTTAGCCGGCGTTATGTTGGCGTCATGGACGCTCAGTTTGATCGTCAGGGCGGTTCCGGAAAATATTGGCGCCTCGGGCCTCACTTCCCAACTCGACTATCGCGTTTTGATTTTTGCCGCGGCTGTTTCCATTCTTACCGGGTTTCTGTTCGGTCTCGCGCCGGCCGTGCGTGCAACTCGCGCCGACATTCAGACTATTTTGAAAGATCAGGGCTCCAGCGTTTCCGCCGGACGAACCAATGTCCGCACGCGCAAAGTCTTGCTCGCCGGCCAGATTGCCTTGACCGCGGTGTTGCTCGCCGCCGCCGGCCTTTTCGCCCACAGCCTGCTGAATCTGAATAGTCAGGATCTCGGCGTGCACACCGATCACGTTCTGCAGTTTTCGATTTCGCCGGAGTTGAATGGCTACACTCCGCCGCAATCCGTGGCCCTTGTTGACCAGATACGTAAGAACATCGAATCACTTCCCGGAGTACACGCCGTCAGCGCCTCCGAAATTCCGATGCTCGCCAGTTCCAATTCCAGCTCGAATATCACCGTGGAAGGTTACAAAGAGCAAGAAGACGAAAATATGGACGTGGACCAAAATTGGGTTGGCCCCGATTTTCTGGCCGCCATGGGCGCCCCGTTGATCAGCGGCCGCGAGATCAACGAATCGGACACCTCTACCGCACCGTCCGTCGCGGTGGTCAACCAGAAATTCGTTCGACGCTTTTTGCCTAACACCGACCCGATCGGCCATCACTTTGGATTCGGCGGCGGGGACAACGTCAAAGTTGATGTCACGATTGTCGGCGTGGTGAAGGACAGCAAAAATGTTGATTTGCGCCAGGATATTCATCCTTACGTCCTCGTGCCGTATTCTCACAGCTCGCACTTCGGCAATGCCACTTTTTACCTGCGAACCAATCAGGATCCGGTCTCTCTGGCCAACGCTGTCCGTAAGACGGTCCACGACTACGACCCAAAATTATCAGTGTTCGATTTGAAAACCCTTACGGCTCAGGTGGACGGCATCGTTTTCAGCGACCGCCTGGTCACCTATTTTTCGATGGCGCTCGGTCTTCTCGCTTCGTTGCTCGCTGCCGTGGGTCTCTACGGAGTCATGGCCTACGTCGTGGCGCGCCGCACGCGTGAAATCGGCATTCGCATGGCGCTTGGCGCCACCCAGCGAAACGTCGCCGGAATGGTTCTGCAGGAAATCGCCGGAATCGCCACCGTCGGCCTGATCATCGGCTTAGCGGTGGCCTACGCGCTCGGTCGCGTGCTCGAGTCACTGTTATTCGGAGTCAAAGCGAGCGACCCATATGTGTTCGTAGCCGCGACCGGATTGCTGATCGTCGTCGCCGCCCTGGCTGGTTGGCTGCCCGCCCGCAACGCGGCGCGCGTGGATCCCATGGTAGCACTGCGTTACGAATGATTAGTTTTCAAAGGCAGGTTCATGGATAAATTCTGGCAGGACGTTAAGTACGGAGTCCGGATGCTCGCAAAGAGCCCGGGCTTTACCGCCATCGCGATTCTTACCTTGGCGCTCGGCATCGGCGCGAACACCGCCATTTTTTCTGTGGTCAATGCCGAATTGCTGCGGCCTCTTCCTTTCCGCGATTCCAGCCGCCTGGTCAGCGTGGCGACTTCCAATTCGCGTACGCATTCCACCGCTGGTGCCATGTCCTATCCGGACTTTCTCGACTTGCGCGCGCAAAATCAGGTTTTTCAGGGCATGGCTGCATACACCGACGGCAGTTTTACTCTTACCGGCGTGGATCAGCCCGCTCACATTGTCGGCTCATCGGTTTCAGCCAGCCTCTTCGACGTTCTCGGCGTCACGCCGGAACTCGGCCGCACTTTTCTTCCTGATGAAGACCAGCCGCACCATCACTCCGTCATTGTCAGCCATCAGCTTTGGGTATCACGATTTGCCAGCGATCCCAAAATCATCGGCCGTTCGATCCTTCTCGATAAGAACGCTTACACCGTCATCGGTGTGATGCCCGCAAGTTTTCAGTATCCGGTCTCGCGCCAGGCGTCCACCTTGTGGACCACCATGTCGCCGCTGCTCGAATCCACCGATAATTCGCCGACCATTGCCCAGCAGCGCGGCGCGCATTTTCTTCGCACCATCGCTCGCTTGAAGCCCGGTGTAACCATCGCGCAAGCGCAGGCCGGGATGGACGTAATCACGGCCTCGCTCAGCAAGCAGTATCCGGATACCGATAAGTATTGGGGAGCCGAGGTTGTCTCTGAACAGGATCGAATGACTCACTCGATTCGCCCCGCTCTTTTCGTGATGATGATCGCCGTCGGATTCGTGCTGCTCATCGCCTGTGTCAACGTAGCCAATCTACTTCTCGCGCGCGCCACCGCCCGCACCCGCGAAATTGCCATTCGCGCTGCTCTTGGTGCGGGAAGAAACCGCCTGGTGAAGCAGCTGCTCACCGAAAGCTTTCTGCTCGCGCTTATCGCCGGCGGTCTTGGTTTACTTCTCGCGCGGTGGGGAAGCGAAATCTTGGTGCGCCTGAGTCCGGAACAATTGCCGCGTACTTCGGAAATTCACGTAGACGGCCCGGTCATGGCCTTCACGCTGGGCATTGCCGTGCTCACCGGACTTTTGTTTGGTCTCGCGCCGGCCATGCACGTCTCGCATTCGAATATCGTGGATTCGCTCAAGGAAGGCGCGCTGAGCACCACAGCCAGCAAGGCAAGATTCAACCTGCGCAATTCGCTGGTGGTCGTGGAGATGGCGCTCGCGCTGGTGCTGCTCGTTAGTGCCGGCCTGTTAATCCGCAGCCTGGTTCGCATGCAGCAGGTGAATCCGGGTTTCGACGCGCGAAACGTAATGACCGCCAACATCGATGTCCCCGATGCCAAATATTCAGATACTCAGAAGGCGGAATTTTTTCGTAACCTGATCCCCAAGCTTGGCGCGCTGCCCGGCGTGCAATCGGCCGCCGCTGTCTACCCCTTGCCCATGGGAGGCGATGAAATTCGCACCACTTTTCAGATCGACGGTCGTCCTGTCTCCAAAAGTGATGAGCCAGTCTCGTCCGTGCGAGACGTAACTCCCAATTATTTTGCGACCATGCGTATCCCGCTGCTGCAGGGTCGCGATTTCGACGCCCGAGATGCTTCCAATTCCACGCCGGTTGTGATCATCAACGAAGCCCTCGCCCGGCAATACTTCCCAGGCGAAAGCCCCTTGGGAAAACACATCAAGCCTGGGATTTCCACCGGTCCGGGCGAACCGCTCATGCGCGAAATTGTCGGCGTCGTCGGGAACGTGAAATTCCACGATCTGGTTACCGAGTGGGTTCCCGAATCGTACCTGCCGTCTGCTCAGTTGCCGTTCGGTTCGATGAGTCTGGTAGCAAGAAGTACGCAGGATCCGCACGGAGTATCGAAAATGATGACGGAAACCGTGCGGGCCATGGATCCGGATATGCCTACTTATGCCGAAAAGACCGTCGAAGAATATCTCGACGGCTCGCTTTCGGTTCCGCGCTTCAACACTTCGTTACTCACCCTTTTCGCCGGCCTGGCTATGCTGCTCACCGCCGTGGGGCTTTACGGTGTAATTTCTTATTCAGTCGCACAAAGAATGCACGAAATTGGAATTCGCATGGCTCTGGGCGCAAAACCCAAGGACATGATGGGTCTCATCGTTGGCCAAGGTTTGAAACTCGGCCTGCTCGGCGTTGGAATCGGTTTTGTGGTCGCCATCAGTCTCACTCATTTTCTATCCAGTTTGCTTTTCGGCGTCACCGCCACCGATCCGGTATCATTTGCAGGGGTGATCTTTCTGCTCCTGGCCGTCGTTTTGATGGCTTGCTACTTTCCCGCTCGTCGCGCCATGCGGGTTGACCCCATGGTCGCGCTGCGCCACGAATGATTTTCGATGTGAACCACCGGAGGTGGGTCTCTTGATCAAGCTGATTGATGTAGAAAAATTTTACGAATCCGGAGCAGGGAAGACCTGGGTGCTCCGCCGCATCAACCTCGAAATTCGCGAAGGCGATTTCATCACCATCATGGGACCTTCGGGAGCCGGCAAATCCACACTCATGGGCATCATCGGCATGTTGGACGGCGCGTGGAAAGGCGAATATCACCTCGCCGATAACGCGGTGCACAAACTCGACAACCGCCGTCGCGTCGAACTTCACAAGAAATATATCGGCTTCGTCTTTCAGCAATATCACCTGCTGGATAATTTGACCGTTGCGGAAAATCTCGATCTCCCGCTTTCCTACCGGGACATTAAGAAGACCGAACGCGAGGGGATGGTGGCCGATATCCTCGACCGTTTTCAAATCGTGGGCAAGAAGGCGCTGTTTCCCAATCAACTTTCCGGCGGCCAGCAGCAAATCGTGGCCGTGGCCAGAGCCGTGATCGGCAAGCCGAAATTGATTCTGGCCGATGAGCCTACCGGGAGCCTGCATTCCAGCCAGGGCAAAATGATTATGGATTTGCTCAGGAAACTAAACAATGACGGCACCACGATCATTCAGGTTACCCACAACAATGAGTGGGCGGCTTACGGCAACCGCATCATTCAACTGGCCGACGGGTGGATCGTGGATGGCCAATCCACGCCGGGCAATTCGGCTCCGGCGTCAGTGGCTAGTAGGTAAGGCAGTTAGCACGGCTTTTTGCTTTCCATTTGCTGGCTCGTGCTTAACGTACTCTGTCTATGCAGTGGACAGAGAGTGACGAAGAAGTAAAATAGCGCGTCACGTACGTTCATTCGGGAGTCACCCATGGGAGCATTTTGGCAGGACTTGCGCTATGGAGCGCGCATGCTGCGGCGAAATCCAGGATTCGCCGCGGTAGCAATTTTGACCCTGGCAATTGGGATCGGGGCCAACGTCATGATTTTCAGCGTCATCAATGGCGTTTTACTGCGGCCGCTGCCGTTTCCCGATTCTCAGCGCATCGTGACCGTTTGGGAGACGGACGCGAATCGCGGAATCGTTCACGGTACCGCCTCCGCGGCGGAGTTGCTCGATTGGCGCGACCTGAATCATTCGTTCAAGGATCTTTCGGGCTGGCGTGCTTTGTACTTCACGATTACCGGAAATGGCGAACCTGAACAAGTCTGGGGCTCGCAGGTATCGGGAAACTTTTTCAGAATGCTGAAAGTTTCGCCTGTTCTGGGACGCGATTTTTCCGCCGAGGACGAACGGCCGGGTCACGAGCACGTCGTGCTCTTGAGTTATGCGCTCTGGCAGCGCCATTACGGTGGCGATCCGGAAATCGTCGGCAAGACGATTAATCTCGACGACGCGCCCTATAACGTGATCGGCATTTTGCCGCGTGGCTTCACCTTATACGGCACCATGCCGGAATTTGAAATCTGGAAACCGTTTGCTTTTGATCGCACGCAACTCGATCGCGAAAACCATGAACTCGTGATCTTCGGCAGGCTGCAGGACGGCGCCAGCGTACCAACGGCGCAAAGCGAAATGGAAACGATTCTTGCTCAACTGAAACGGCAGTATCAGGGAATCGATCAGAAGAATGGAATTCATGTGGTTGGCTTTCACGATGAACTGGTTAAACCATTACGGCCCGGTTTGCTGCTGCTTCTCGCGGCAGTTGGATTCGTCTTGCTGATTGCCTGCGCTAATGTCGCGAATCTTATGCTTGCGCGTGCTTCGGTGCGCGAACGGGAAATTGCGATTCGCGCCTCACTCGGTGCCGGCCGCAAGCGGATTTTTGCCCAGATGCTGACCGAAAGCCTGCTGCTGGCTCTGATCGGCGCCGCTGCTGCCCTTGCTCTCGCCTATTTTGGTTTGGATGTCTTGCGCCTGGTCATGCCCTCCACCGGACACGGTCAGATTCCTCATCTGGATTGGATCACCATTAACGGCAAAGTGATCGGATTTACGCTCCTGGTCGCGCTCGTGACCGCGGTGATTTTCGGCCTGGCTCCCGCTATTCAGGTCGTACGCTCCGAACTGTATGAATCGCTGAAGGAAGGGAGCCGCGGCTCCACCGGCGGTCGTCGCAGTCACTTCACGCGTTCGATTCTTATCGTTTCGGAAGTGGCGTTTTCGCTATTGCTCTTGGTAGGCGCGGGGCTTTTAGTTCGCAGCTTTGCGCTGATGATGTCCGAGGACCTGGGATTCAATCCGTCAAAGCTGATGACCATGCAGGTCTTCTTGCCTGAAAAACATTATTCCAGCACCCAGAGCATCGTGAATTTCGATAACTCCGTGGTGGACCGCGTCTCCGCCCTACCCGGAGTCGTCTCGGCCAGCGCCGTAAATTTCTTGCCTCTCACTGGATGGACCGCCTTCTGCGATTTTGATATCGCCGGCCGCGCGAATCCAGCATCCGGCGAACATTTCACCGGAGAATATCGCGTTGCGGACTGGCGTTATCTGCGAACCATGGGCATCGCGTTGAAACAGGGCCGCGACTTTACCGCCGCTGACGGCCCCGATAGCCAGGGCGTCGTACTCATCAATGAAACGCTAGCGCACCGATACTGGCCCAACGAAGATCCCGTCGGGAAACAGATCAAGCTGATTTTCCCAGCCACGCTTCGGCCTTGGGACGCGCAAGCTCGCCAGGGTTGGCTCACGATCGTCGGAATCGTCGGCGATGTTCGCGACTGGTCGTGGTCGGAACCTAAAGTCGCACAGCTCTATCTGCCCGATACTCAAAATGCCTCGCGTATCATGCGGTTGGTTGTCCGTTCCAATGACGATCCCACTCAGCTGACTGGAGCTGTTCGCCAGGTCGTGGAATCCGTGGATCCCAACCAGCCCATCACCGAAGTCAGCTCGATGGACGAATTTCTCTCCATCGTGCTGGCGCAGCGCCGCCTGAACATGGCCTTGCTCGCTTTCTTTGCGGCTATCGCCGCCATCCTGGCTGCTATCGGAATTTACGGTGTGATGTCCTACGCCGTCACCCAACGCGCTCACGAAATCGGAATCCGCATGGCGCTTGGCGCCGAACCGCGGAACGTGTTGCGCATGATTGTGAATGAAGGCATGAAACTCGCCGCTCTGGGACTTTTGCTCGGTCTCGTCGGCGCCATTGTCGGCACCAAATATTTGGAAAGCCAGCTCTACGGTGTCAAAGCTCATGACCCGCTGACGTTCATAGCCGTCGCAGCCGCTCTGGCGCTGGTGGCCCTGGCTGCCTGTTATTTTCCGGCGCGGCGCGCCACCAAAGTGGATCCGCTGACGGCGCTGCGCTACGAGTAGCGGGTGACCGACGATTTCACGATGAAGAGTTTTTAGCTGCAAAAAGATTCAGGAAGAGAGCCCAGGGAGAAACATTAAGTTTTATGACACCCACGATTCCGATGCGGACCCGAATTCTCGTTGCCGATGACCAGCCGGACATTCGCGAAGCGCTGCGTTTATTGCTGAAGGGCGAAGGCTTTGAAATCGAAACCGTCGCTTCGCCGGCCGCGGTGATCTCGGCCATAGAAGCCCGCGAATTTGACGGCCTGCTGATGGACTTGAACTACGCGCGTGATACCACCTCCGGCCAGGAAGGTCTCGATCTTCTTTCGAACATTCGTGCCAAGGACAGCACACTCCCGGTGATTGTCATGACCGCTTGGGGCAGTCTGGAATTGGCCGTCGAAGCCATGCGTCGCGGCGCCAAGGATTTCGTGCAGAAGCCGTGGGAAAATGTGCGTTTGCTGGCCATCCTCAAAACTCAGATCGAACTTTCGCAAGCCTTGCGCAAAGGTCATCGGCTCGAAGCGGAGAATCGTCTGCTTCGCGCGGACGGCCGCCCGGTAATGATCGCGGAGTCCGCTTCGATGCGTCCGGTAATGGATTTGATCGCCCGCGTGGGACCCGCCGACGCCAACGTGCTGATTACCGGCGAGCATGGCACTGGAAAAGAAGTTGTCGCGCGCACTCTCTATGCTCTTTCTTCTCGATCCACTCGTCCATTGGTCACTGTAAATGCGGGAGGCCTGCCCGAAGGCGTCTTCGAAAGCGAACTTTTTGGTCATATGAAGGGCGCATTTACCGACGCAAAATCGGATCGCGTTGGCCGCTTCGAACTGGCCGACGGCGGCACCCTGCTCCTCGACGAAATCGCTAACGTGCCGATGAATCTGCAAGCCAAGCTATTGCGCGCGCTGGAATCGGGAGAAATCGAACGCGTGGGCTCTTCGACCACCCGTCGCGTGGATGTGCGAGTTATTTCGGCAACGAACGCTGACGTGCAAGCGGAAGTTACCGGCGGGCGATTTCGCGAAGATTTATTGTTCCGCTTGAACACCATCGAAATTCACTTGCCTCCGTTGCGTGAACGCAAGGAAGACATCTCCTTGCTGGCACACCATTTCCTGCGCCAGTCTGCCCAACGTTACCGCAAACAGCTCGAAGGCTTCGAACCCGTTGCCTTGCAAGTCCTTCTCGATCATCCTTGGCCCGGAAATATTCGCGAGCTGGACCACTCCATTGAACGCGCCGTGTTGATGGCCGAGGGTCCCACGGTTCGTGCCAGCGATCTGGGTCTGCGTCCGGCGCGCGAAGCTGCGCTGCGTTTGGATGAAATGAGTATCGAGGATGTCGAGCGCGTTCTGATTCAAAAAGCCCTGGCACGCTCCGCCGGCAACGTCAGCCACGCCAGCAAAGCGCTGGGCCTTTCCCGGAGCGCGTTGTACCGCCGCCTGCAAAAATACAGCCTTTGAGCCCGATTCTTTACGAACGCCGGATTCTGCTGCTGGCCCTAGCCGCCGGGCTTGCCGGAACCATTGTCGCGCTCATTCTCTTGTGGACCGGAGATTTCTCCGCCAACCTGCGTTGGACGCTTACGATTGTCATAACCGTCGCCTGGCTCAGCTTTGCCTTCTCCGCGCAAAGTCGCGTGACTTTTCCGCTTCGTACCTTGTCGAATCTTCTCGCCGCGTTGCGTGAGGGCGATTTTTCCATTCGCGCTCGCGGAGCGAACCGCGAAGATGCGCTCGGCGAAGTGCTTTGGGAAGTTAACGCACTGAGCGACACGCTGCGCAAACAACGCCTCGGGGCCGTCGAAGCCACCGCCTTGCTGCGAAAAGTGATGGAGGAAATTGATGTTGCGGTTTTCGCCTTTGATGGTGCGGGTTGCTTGCGGCTTGTAAACCGCGCCGGCGAGCGAATTCTGAATTCATCGCAGGACCTTCTGCTGGGCCGCGATGCCGCGGAGCTGGGACTCTCGGATTGCCTCGAAGGTGAAACGCCCCGGATCGCCCAGATAGATTTCCCCGGAAAATCCGGCCGCTGGGAAATTCATCGGGGCAGTTTTCGCGAAGCAGGCTGGCCGCACCAGTTACTCGTCATCTCGGATTTGAGCCGCGCCTTGCGCGACGAAGAACGCCAGGCTTGGCAGCGCCTGATTCGCGTGATCGGACACGAACTAAATAATTCCCTCGCGCCCATAAAATCAGTCGCCGAAAATCTTGAAAGTGTGATGGGTCGTGCACAACGGCATCCGGACTGGGAAGACGATATGCGCAGCGGATTAAGCATTATCGCCGCCCGCAGCGACGGTCTCGCGCGTTTCATGAATGCCTACGCCCGCTTGGCGAAATTACCTCCACCCGTGTTTCAACCCATGGATGTGGGCGCCTGGGTTCGTCGTGTCGCTGCTCTCGAATTGCGCATGCCCGTAACTGTTGAAGGTGGCCCGGACCTCAGCATTCAGGCGGACCCCGATCAGCTTGAGCAACTATTGATCAATCTCCTGCACAACGCCGTGGATGCCGCCCTCGAAACCGGAGGAGGCGTGCGCGTCGGGTGGGCCCGCGAAGATGGAAGCCTCGATGTTTGGGTGCAGGACGATGGTCCGGGCATTCCGAGTCCCGCAAATCTCTTCGTACCTTTTTTCACCACCAAACAAGGTGGCTCGGGAATTGGCTTGGTATTGTGTCGCCAAATTGCCGAAGGTCATTCCGGTTCCATAACCTTGGAAAATCGGGACATGAAACGAGGATCGGAAGCCCGCCTTCGTCTACCGCTCGTTCGCTGAAGAGTCTAAGCCAAAAAAAATGGCGGCCGGGGATTATCCGGCCGCCACTTTAACCAAGAAACGAAACTACTGTTGCTGTTGCTGAACCTGTGGGTCTTTCTTTGCCAGGTCAGCCTTCGCCGGATCAATCGCCACTCCGGCCGCGGGCTTCTGGTATCGCGTCAGGAAAGGCATAAACGGAGTAACCTCGAAAGGCATCTTCTCACGCGCCGAAAGCAGCGGGATCGGTTTTGCCTTCACTAGTTCCACGTGATCGCTCCACGGGTCAAGCTTCAAACGCGCTCCAATCGGCAACGCCGCGATCTGGTCGATCTTGGTGGGGTCGAAGTTTGGGGCCGTGCTGGTCAGTTGCGCGCTCAGCGCGACCCGGTTGCCGAGCCGTGGATTGATCAAGGCCGGCAAGTTCTTCGATTCGGAATCCAGCTGTTTCAAAAACAAGCCGGCTGAGCTGAGCTTGTCTTTGTAGGGCGAATTCTTCAGCAACTCAAGCGCCTTGTCACTGGCCATCTGCACCTGGGCCGGACTGTCCTTGAAGGAAAACCGGCTGAGCGCCTCGGTCGTGGTCACGTTCGTCGTGTCGTTGAATCCCCACTGGTCGGTCGAGGGCTTGGTCACGATGATGTCGGCCAATTCCTGCGCGATCATGGTCGCCAGGCTGGCTTCATCCGGCAGCACGTCCAGCAAGCCACGACTCAGAACAATCGTGTGGCCGATCGAAAACATTTCCAGCGTGCCGGTCAGCAGCACCCGGCAATGCACTTCGGGCTGCACGTCAAGATTGTTGGTGACTTCCAGATTGTTTACGACCGTCTCCAGAACTTTGTCCACTTCTCCCGGAGGCGCAAGCAAACCGGTGCGCTGCAAGCGATCGAGAACGTTGATTTCCGCCGCGTGTTGCCACTCGCGGGTTTCTTCGATCGGCGAGCGGTCGGTTGACGCCTGTACCGGCGTGTCCGAAATCGTGGGAGATTCGATCGTCATTTCCGTAAATTCTTCCTGCCGTCCCACATTTTTCAGGTTATAGCCCCACAGGCGGGTCTGCGCTTTGAAGCGAATATCGCCGCCCAGAAAGTCCTTAAGATCAGATTCCTGGCTGTAAATGTACGAAGGGAGCCACAAGCTGGGCTGAACGTTCAAGCGCCAGCTATCGAAGTGCAAGTTGAAGCTGTTGATTCCCGCCACCGGCGTGTACACGCCGTTAAAGCGGACGATCGTGAAATTCTGGTCTTCAGCCCAGATGCGGCCTTTGAACCGGCCCTTTCCGGATTTCGGCAGCGGCGTCACGTCAAACACCACGCAGCGCACTTCGCCCAAAAATTCGCGGTGCACGTAATCGAACTGGTAGTGCTGGCGATCGAATCCCTGAGTATCCAGATAAATCATCTGCAGGAAGCCCTCGGGAACATACGAGGACGAAAACAAGCCGCTCATGTGCGAGATGGGATTGAACGCATCCCACTTTCCCTTTCGCGCACCGAGCATGTTGTGATCGACGATGCCCTTCGAAAGATCTGCCTGACCAAGGAAATAATGGTCGCGCACCGGGATCGCGCCCATTTCCTTGTCCGTCTTCATATCTTGAATGTAAGTTTCGATTACCGGATTGTATCGGCGGATAGTCGCTACTTCGTCGTGCTCGCGGGCGATGATTCGGTCAATCGCTTGATCCACCGTCACCACCGGGCTTGCCGAGTTATTCGCTTGTGGTTGTGCCTGGTCAGACGCCGGAGCGGCGGACTGAGCCCAAATTGGGCCTGCCAGACTTCCCATCAAGAAAAACGAGAAGCAGAGAGTTTTGAGCGTGCGCATTTCCATTCCCCTTTTTCAGTACGCCAATGCGAAAACGATGTGGACCGTGGCGGTCGTATCCACTGGTTGGCCGTCCTGTGTAGCGGGCTTAAACCGGATCTGTCGAGCAGCGTTCTGAGCGGACTCGTCCAGACCGTGGCCTAATCCTTGTACAACGCGGAGAACTTTTACGTCCCCCGAGCCGGTAAAGACCACCTGCAACAATACTTCTCCCTCAATTTTCTTGGCTCGGCCCTCGTCCGAGTAAACCGGCTTGGGCTGGAAAATAATCGAAATCCCCGTGGACTTCGCCACGGTGTTCGCGGTCTGCTTCACTTTGGGGGCTGCCGCAACCGCGGTTTCATCTCCAAAGCCACCCTGCTTTACCGTTCCGTGTGCGCCGCCACCAGGGCTTCCAACTGCAACACCGTTACCAAACCCGGTGCTGGCCACTACGCCTTTGGCGCCGTTCGCGCCCCCGGTTCCGTTCCCGGTTCCGGCTCCCGTCGGCATGTCGTATGCGCCCTGCACGTTCACGTTCGGCTGATGCCCGGTCCGCTGGTTCGCAGGCAATCCATTCGGATCGCCGAAACCACCGGTCTGCACCTGTTCACGAGGCTTTTTCAATGTGGGAATTGCCGAACTTCCCATGGATAGCGGCGGATTCTGATCCGGAAAGGCTTTCGCCACCTCGGTCATATCAGGCGCCTGCACGTTCTTTGGCTTGGTAACGCGCGCCACCGGCGCCGGATTCACCGGCGAATAAATTCGTGGTTTTGGAACCTCTACCTCGACCGGCTTCGGCTCCGGCTTGGGTACTACCTTCGCGACTTCTTTCTTCACCGGGGCTGGCTTTACCGGTTGCACCGGTTGCGGTTTCCAGGCAACCACCGGAGGCGCTTCAACCGGAGTTGTCCAGTAATGCTGCACGAACTCCAGCTTTTGCGGCATAAGCATCGGAATTATGACTAGCATTGCAACCGCGAGAACCTGCAGGCCAAATCCGGCGCTGAACAGTTCCCACCGTGGCTGCGCATCGGGCAGCAGGGACGCGTTAAAGACAGCTCGATTTGTGACTGGTGCCATCGCTATTCACCGGAATCCTTAAATACGGTTAGAGTGCTGCGTAAAATTACACGATTAGCTGACACATCATAAGTACTAGAACGAGGGGCTGGGAAGAATAGGACTGAAGTACCATTCTACCTCCAGTCGTGTTGAAAGCGATAACCCAAGTGTTAGCGGTTGGTGAACCTTAGCCTCTGTCTGCCGCTTCACTGGCCCCGTTCACAGACACGAGTCCCTCACCTACTAATCTAACCCGGCCGGGGTTACTGCGTTGCGGAAAAACCAACGTTGTTGTCGTAAGAAGAGGGGGCACGGCCCTTGGGTGAGCCATGCCCCCTTTTCGCGTTGCGTTACGGGTTAGTGAGCCTCTACCACCAGGTAGTGCGTGACTCCGCCGCTGTTTACCAGCAGTAGAATCGGTTGGCCATTCGTTCCGGACATCAACTGCTTGTACTGCGCCGACGTCGCCACCGATTTGTGGTTGATCTCCTGGATCACATCGCCGCGGTTAAGCCCTGCTGCAGCCGCCGGACTGGTCGGATCCACAGCGGTCACCACCACCCCGTGCGTTCCGGTCGGCAGGTTCAGTTGCTGCAAAATCTCGGGGGTCACGTCCTGCACCTCGATCCCCTGAATTTCGCTGGTCCCTGTTTCGTCCGAGCCTTCCGCCGCTGCCTTTTCCGTCGGCAGTTCGCCCAGCGTCACGTTGTAGTCCTGGGTCTTTCCCTCGCGCCAGATGTCCAGCTTGACGGTCGTTCCAGGAGCCATCTGCGAAATTGTATTCCGCAGATCGTTGTTATCATTCACCGCCTGGCCATTCAACTTGACGATCACGTCGCCCTTCTTCAGGCCGGCGCTTGCCGCGGGTGTATTCGGCGTAACGTCTCCAATCAACACCCCGCCGCTCTGGTTGAAGTTAAATGATTTGGCCAGTTCCGGAGAGAAATCCTGGATATGCACGCCAAGGTATCCGCGCACGACTTTTCCGTGCGCCAGAATCTGATCCATCACTGGCTTGGCCATGCTCATCGGAATCGCAAACCCTACGCCTTCGTTGCCGCCCGATCCACCGTGCGAAAGAATCGCGGTGTTGATACCCACCAGATTTCCGTGGATATCAATCATCGCGCCGCCGGAATTTCCCGGGTTAATCGCGGCATCGGTTTGAATGAAATTTTCATACTCCTCGATGCCCAGTCTGCCCCGGCCCGTGGCGCTGACGATTCCCATCGTCGCCGTTTCGCCCACGCCAAACGGATCGCCAATCGCGAAAATCAAGTCGCCCACATTCAGTTGCGAAGAATCACCCAGAGGCAGCGTCGGCAAATCTTTGCCTTCGATCTTCAACACTGCGAGGTCCGACTTCGGATCGGCGCCGACCAGCTTGGCCGTAAAATCACGCTTGTCGCTGAGCTGAACCTTAATATCCGTAGCTCCGTCAATCACGTGATTGTTGGTCAGAATCGTTCCATCTGAAGTAATGATCACGCCCGAACCCAACGCTTGCTCGCGCTCTGCGTGGGGTTTGCCGCCTTGCCCGAATTGGTCGCCGAAAAATTGGCGGAACATCGGATCGTTGAACATCGGTGACATCTGGTTTGCTTGCGGCTTCACGATTTTCGAAGTTCGAATGTTAACCACCGCCGGCAACGCCGGCTTAATCACCGCCGAAAATCCGTTTGCAAAATTGCCCAGGCTTACCGGCAACGCATTTTGCGCGATCGCAATCGGCTCGCGCGACGCGCCGAACACCGCGTGTCCCGCCCAATCCCTGAATCCCTGCGAAAGTAGCGCACCTCCCGCAAATGCCGCGAGCACTACCACCGTGGCGACCCAGCGGCGAATCTTCAAACTACTGCTTTCCATGGCTGTCTCTCCTTCAATCTTCTTAGCTGGATTTTATTTATATCGCTCGTGCGCTACGTTGGCGCTACCGCGAATAATGTATTTGACGTATCAGACTCTGATTTGTGTTCACCCGAAACTTTTGTGAATCATCCGCTACGTCGTCCGCGCGCTGCGAACAATTGCGTATCCTTATAAACCGACACAACCTCGGATGCACCAAAGCCGCCGTGGGTCTAAATGATTCCGCCCAAACCGGCTGCTGAAACTTTGCCGTTTCTCCTCCCCTTGAAGTAACCTAAGCCCAATCAGGGCGTCAAATCAATAACTTAGCTTAACGGTGCCTCATCCGGTCTGGCTCGATCCCCTAAGTCTCGCCAGTTCAGCCGTGAATCTCGAAAGGAGTACTAGGAATGATTCGTAACACACTCGCTGTCGCCGCCCCGGCTTTACTTTTTTTCGGTTTCGCGTGTTCCGCGCTGCAAGCTCAACAAGCCGCTACTCTCGACAATGGAACCGGAAAAGCACTCACTGCCATCGCCGGCACCGGCACCATGCAACCGCGCGCATTCGATTACCTCACTGAATTAAGCGACGACATCGGCGCCCGCGTCACCGGTTCGCCCGCCGCCGCCCAGGCCGTAAATTGGGGCGTCGCCACCATGAAAGCGATCGGGCTTGAAAATGTTCACGCCGAGCCTTGGAAAATTTCGCACGGCTGGACGCGCATTTCCGCCGACGCCGAACTTACCGTTCCAATTCATCGCCGCCTCATGGTGGATTCCATGGGTTGGGTCGGATCCACGCCACCAGGCGGCATCGAAGCAGATGTCATCGCCGTAAACGCCTATGCGCTGTCCGATGAATTGAAAAATAATTCCGGAAATTGGCGCGGCAAAATTCTGCTGATCATCCAAAAAGGCGATGCCCCCAAAGATCGCATGGAGGCATTCGCCAAGTTCGGCGATTTTCTGAAAGCCGCGCACCAGGCCGGAGCCGTTGCCGTCATCGGCGGCCAAGGTGGACGCAAGGCCACCGGAATGCATTTAACCCACACTGGCGCGCTGGGCTTTGACGCCTACTACGACATCCCCGTGGTCAGCATGGCCGCCGAAGATCAAGATCAGCTCGAACGCTATTTCGAGCGTGGCATATTGCCGCGGGTAAAAATCAATGTGCAAAATCGCGTTACTGACGGCCCGGCGGATTCCGCCAATGTCGTCGGCGAAATTCGCGGCACGCAAAATCCAGAACAAATCGTCGTGGTCGGCGGCCACCTGGATTCCTGGGACCTGGCCTCCGGCTCAACCGATAATGGCGCTGGTGCCACCGTCACACTCGGCGCGGCCGACGCGATCATCAAATCAGGATTCAAGCCGAAACGCACCATCCGTTTCGTTCTTTTCACCGGCGAAGAAGAAGGTTTGCTTGGGTCGCTCGCCTACGCAAAAACTCATCAGACCGAAATGGTCAATCACGTCGCTGCGGTGGTTTTGGACTCCGGACAAGGTCCGGTCGTCGGTTTTCAAATGGGCGGGCATGACGATTTGATTCCCGCGGTCCAGAAATTCGCGTCAAGCCTTCAGGCTTTCGGCAAGCTTGACGTGGACAATGAAGTCGAATTCGGCACCGACACCGGGCCGTTCACTTTGGCCGGATTGCCCGGGATCAATCTGAATCAGGATTCGCCGGACTATAAATATACGCATCACTCCGCGGTAGACACGCTCGACAAAGTTCAACCGGATATTCTCGATCGCAACGCAACAGTGATGGCCCTCACCGCCTTCTGGATCGCCGACCGGCCTGGGCGTCTCGCGAGTCCCTGGCCGCAGGAAAAAACCGCGAAGATGCTCGTTGACCAGCACCAGGATGGGATTTTGAAAGCTTTTGGTTTGTGGCCTTTCGGAAACATGGGAAGCGAACCCGAGAAAAAATAAGAAACGCGGGGAAGGCTGGGAAGAAAGCACTGCTGGCTAGCCTTCCCCGCGCGGAGTATTTGCAGGGCGCTCTACCAGAGAGTGGAACCGCTAATCAGTCGCGCGATAAAAAACGCGGCAGCAGCGGCAAGACCCCCGACCACCACGGTTTGAATTCCGCCACGTAGTGGTTTTACGCCCGTGTAGTGGCCTTTGATCCATCCAAAAACAAAAAGTGCCAACAGAGTCAGTACGACTGAATAAATTAGAGCACGCTGCAAATCATGATGAATCGCGATATAAGGAGCCAGCGGAATCAAGCCTCCCGCAATGTACGCCGCCGCAATTGTTGCTGCGCTTCGTGCCGCCCGCGCCGGATCTGGCTTTTCCAGGCCCAGTTCGAACCGCATCATGAAGTCCACCCACTTCTTCTGATTCGCGGTAATCGCCATCACGATCGGCGCCATCTGCGTTTCTGAAAGCCCATATTCCCGGAAGACTTTCGCAACCTCTTCGGTTTCCACGTCGGGCAGTTCTACTGTTTCGCGATATTCGCGATCGAGCTCCGACGCATAATGTTCCGTATCCGTCTTCGCCGCGAGATAGCCGCCCAGTCCCATCGCAATCGAACCCGCCGCAATTTCCGCAAGCCCTGCCGTAACCACAATTCCAGTGGAGGCCACCGCCCCAGTCAGCCCGGCCGCCAGCGCGAACGGCACCGTCAAGCCGTCCGACATACCGATTACGATGTCGCGCACCGCAGCCGTCGCGGTGAAATGCTTTTCAACATGCTCGACCGACGGCATTTCGCACTCCTTGTGCTATCCCAAAAATGTTAAGAGGAGATTTACCACTACTGTGAGCGTCCCCGCCCGCGGGCGAGTATAATTATGGGGCAGGAACTGGAAATTCGGAGATAGATAATAGCTTCGACTTCTGGACATTCTAAAAAAGGAAAAGGAGCAGCCATCCGATGAGTTACACCTTGCCGCCGCTGCCATATGCTTTCGACGCGCTCGAGCCTTACATTGACGCGAAAACCATGGAAATCCATCACGACAAACACCACGCCGCCTACGTCACCAATCTGAACAAAGCGCTCGAAGGCCAGCCCGATCTCGCGAAACTTCCCGTTGAAGAGCTGCTCGCAAAAATCAACACCGTTCCCGAGGCCATCCGCACTGCCGTCCGCAACAATGGCGGCGGCCACATGAACCACTCCATGTTCTGGAAGATTATGAAAAAGGATGGCGGCAAGGAACCCACCGGCGATCTCGCCAGCGCCATCAGTTCAGCGTTCGGCAGTTTTGCCGACTTCAAAGCAAAACTCAACGATGCCGCCACCAAACGGTTTGGCTCCGGCTGGGCTTGGCTGCTGTTTCGCGATGGCAAGCTCGCCATCGAATCCACCGCGAATCAGGACAATCCCATCATGGACGGCGGAAAAGCTTTCTTCGGCTTGGACGTCTGGGAACACGCCTACTATTTGAAATATCAGAATCGGCGCCCCGAATATCTTGAAGCTTGGTGGAATACGGTTAACTGGCAACAAGTTGCTGAAAACTTCGCCAACGCCAAAAAGTAACTCAGCGTTGAAGTCTCGAAAGTCTTGAGGAGGGGTGGAGAAAATTCACCCCTTCATTATTTTGCAGGGAAACTTTCTTCAATTCAGCAGGCCGCGGAAAATTAGTGCCCCCAAATTTTTTCCGGGTCGCTTTCGTACGGATAGACGTGAACCATCCAGTTGAAAATTAGCGGCACCCAGCGCCCACCCGCTTGTTTGCACGCCTCTTCCGTTGCGATTGAGCCGTGAAATCCAAATTCCTTCGACGTTCCGGGCGGTATGTGCGCGTCCCTGGGCGCAAAACACAAGTTCACATGTTCGTGCCAGCGCGCTACGCTCAGCGGCACACGCGCATTTAAGTCCGCCTCGGTGTAGTAGCGCGGCGCGGTATACATCGCTCCCTCCAGCGCGTAACCGTCCTGCGTTTTTACATACAACAGCGATGTAGGGTGCGCCGGATTGAAGCTTGTCTGCGCCTCGCGCCCGTACTCGTAATTTGTAAAGTGATAGTGCGGCTGCGGCACGTCCGGCAGGAAAATCTTGAATCCGTCGGCCAGCGCAACTTTGTAATCCTTATATTTCTCAATCGCCGGCCGCAACTCCGCCACAATTTCCGCCGCGCGTTTTTGATCGCCGGCATTTTCCGGGCGTAAGTCGGTCATGAACATATGCGGGCCCATGTCCATGTCGTGGCCAGACATCGCCATGTCCGCGCCTTTGGCCGCTTCCGCACTCGTCCCCGGTCCGGCTCCCGGCTTGCCCATATCCATGCCGGGCATTCCGCCTTGGGACTGCTCCGGAGAACTCTGAAATGCAGCGGCGTGAAGCGGCAGAACCAGAAACAAGGCCGCCGTTGCGAGCCCCAATTGTGAGATACCGAAGATGTTAGGTCTGTTTTTCATGGAATGGCTCATAAGTCCCAGTCTGCTCCTCGGAGTCTGGTCGCCCAACGTCTCGCCAATCCGGTGAGACGAACGGTAAGCCAGAAAGACTTCATTCTCTTACGCTTTCAAGGATATAAACCCCGTTTCGAATCGAAAGTTACGCCGAACGTGACGGCGGCTGACCCAAGAATCCGCCACCTCCGAGCAAGTTTTGTTCCAATTTCTTGGTTCACTGTGGACCTTTCCAGCATCGTATATTTGCTTTTTCGTTCGTGTACTCTTGACGTGGGCAACGAAATCGGTAAACTGCGGTTTCTGACATGGCCACAATCGCTAACCCGGTGGAAGAGACGCTGCTGGATTTCCAGTTCCCGCAGCGCGAAGCGGCCTTTTTCTACGGCCTGTTTCTGCGCGGCCATTCCGCCGATGAGTTGCGTCGCGACATTCAAGTGCCCGCTGCGGTCCTTGCCAAATGGGACAAAGAAACCGTGCGTGCTCCTGAGCTTCGTCCGGTCCTCGAAAAAGTTGTACAGTACCGGCAGCACGTCCTCGCCATCTTCGAAAATTTGATCTGCCACGATGCCGCGGATCAGAAGCTCCAATAACCGAAACTTCCGCAGTCTCTATTGCCTGCTTCGCCCACTCCGCCACGACATCGTTGACATCTATTTGGCCCACGCTATCATTAATACAGTGGCGAAGGAGTTCGCCCTCAACCGCTGTCCCTTTTCGCCGGGACAGATGATGACTCCTGACAAGGATGCTATTGTCGCGGAGTCATATCCCCGGCAAATCATCCCCAGAAAATAGTGACTCCTGCAGCGACGTGTGGGAATTTGCGCGTTGGTGCCAAAAGAGGATGGACCTCGGCATGACGAAATACTTGATGGTTGCGGTGGGCGGCGCAGTTGGTTCGGTGCTTCGTTTTTGGGTTGGCGGCAGCGTTGCCGACCGCCTGGGCACTCGTTTTCCCTACGGTACGTTTGCGGTGAATTGCACCGGCTCGTTCTTGATTGGCTTGGTCATTGCCCTGATTGCCCAACGCGCCAATGTCAATCCAAACTGGAGATATTTGATTGGCGTCGGTTTTATCGGCGGCTACACCACCTTCTCCGCCTTCGAGTACGAAACATTCCAAAGCATGCAGGAGGGCAAGATGCTGGTCGCCTCGCTCAACGTAATCCTGAGTGTCGCGATCGGACTGTTTTGCGTTTGGTTAGGCGTCGCTGCCGCTCGCGCGATGGATTAGGGATCCCGTAACCGGCGATCGCCTGGGCGTGTCGCGCTACGCCTCGGAAATCACCGCAGTTTTTTTACTCCCAACGCTTCCACGTAAAATTGCTTCACATATTCTTTAGCCATGCGCATCGCGCTGAATTCCGGCGCCACGCTTTTGATCGCGGCTTTCATCACGTGAATAAATTCGTGCGGAATTTCGTCATCGGATCTTCGGTAGTACATCGGAATTACTTTTTCTTCCAGCAGGCGATAAAGCGAATCCGCATCCGCGGCCGTGCGGTCGCCTTCCACCGGAGCGTCGCCGAAAGCCCAGCCATTCGCTCCGTTATAGCCTTCCAGCCACCACCCATCCAGAATCGAAAGGCTCGGCACTCCGTTTGCTCCGGCTTTCATCCCGCTCGTTCCGCTGGCTTCCAGCGGAGGCAGCGGATTATTCAGCCACACATCCACGCCGCGCACCATTTGCTGCGCCATGTGCTGGTCGTAGCCTTCGACGAACGCGATTCGCGCCGCGAACTCCGGATTTTTCGCCAGGTTGAAAACTTTTTGAATCAGCTGCGCTCCGCCCACATCTGAAGGATGCGCCTTGCCCGCAAAAATAATCTGCACCGGCTGCAGCGGATTAATCAGTAAGCGCTTCAACCGCTCCAGATCATGCAGGATCAAATCCGGGCGTTTGTAACTCGTGAATCGCCGCGCAAAGCCGATCGTCAGGATTTCCGGGTCGAGCAACGCTCCAAACGCAATCACACTTTCCGCGCGAGCTTCCTTGTTCTGCCAGACCTGCCGCGCCCGTTCGTTAATTTCATCAATCAGCAGGATTTTCAGGCGCAGCCGCGTGTGCCACAGTTTTTCATCCGGTATTTTTTCCACCCTCTCCCAGATTTTCGGCAAGTCCTGGTCCCGCTCCCAATTCGTGCCCAGATATTCGTCAAAAAGAGGCTGCAGCCACAGCGGATCCATCCAGGTCAGCAGATGCACGCCGTTGGTGATGCCCTGAATGGGCACATCTTTTTCTTTCAGTTCCGGCCACACCGGCTGCCACATCGCTCGCGCCACTTCGCCATGCTTTTTGCTCACTGCATTGCAGAATTTCGACATGCGCAGCGCGAACACCGTCATGTTGAATCCCGCGTCGGGATTCAGCGGATTGGTGCCCAGCCGCAGCAGTCCATCGCGATCGGTTCCAAATTCCGCGTAGTGGCTGCTGAAATATTTTTCGATCAGCGGAAATGAAAACACATCCGTGCCGGCCGATAGCGGCGTGTGCGTCGTAAAAACCGAAGTCCCGCGTATTTTCGCAATCGCATCTTCAAACGTTGAGCCTTTCGCCACCAGCTCGCGCACCCGCTCCAGAAAAGCCAGCCCCGGATGCCCTTCGTTGATGTGCACCGCGGCGGGTTCGATCCCCAAAGCCTTCAGCACGTGCATGCCGCCAATGCCCAGCACAATTTCCTGCCGCAAACGCTGCTCCGAATCGTTCGTATATAGACGATGCGCAATCGCCCGATCCCACGGTTGATTCGTGTCCAACTCCGTATCCAGCAGATACACCGGGACGCGTCCGATATCCGCCCGCCACACCAGCACATGCACTGGCGGATCGAAAAACGGCACTAGAACTTTCAACGGCTGGTTGTTTTTGTCGAGTACCAGCGTGACCGGATCATCGGAGCGATCCAAAACCGTTTCGTTATCCTCTTGCCATCCGTCGTCGCGGATTTTTTGTGAAAGATATCCACGCGAATAAATCAGGCCCACCGCGACCACCGGAATCGCCAGGTCGCTGCACTCCTTGATGTAGTCGCCGGCCAAAACTCCCAGGCCTCCGGCATAAAGCGGCAGCGTGTGATGAAATCCATATTCCGCGGAAAAATAGGCAAGAGGCGCAGGGGGCGTGCCGTACTCGCCTGTGAACCAGCCTGTGTGTGACGCAATGTCGGCGTCAAACTCGGCCATTACCGCGTCGTAGTTTTCCAGGAATTCCGAATCATGCGCCGCTCGGTCCAGGGTTTCTTGCGGCAGCAAGGCCAGCATGCGCAGCGGATTGTGGTCGCTCTCACGCCAGGCCTGCAGATCCAGAGAAGTGAACATTTCCCTCGCCTGCCGGTGCCAGCTCCACCACAAATTGTAGGAAAGCCGTTCGAGCCCGCGGATTCTCTCCGGTAAATTGCCAAACCGCACTGCCACTTCCGACGTTTGAGCCATTTCTATTTATTCCTCGCAGTAACTATGAAAGCAGGTGCCACGAAAATATTGCAACTGCCGGATCGTCGGCAGTCGAGCTAACTATTGTCGCCCACCTGAGGAAAAATTGAAGCGGGGATTTGAATCCAGATTCTTCGAAGGTAAATATCAAAACCACCCGCAAACGGAAGTTGGTGCCGCGATTGAGTCAGCACGCTGAGTCGTATGTGCCGCCATGTAAACAGCGCTGACTCACTGGGAATTAGCAACCGATCGGAATCTCTGCGCGCACTTTGAGTGCCGCACGCACCACGGTTGCACAACATTTGCCGCTATCGTAAGATGGGTTGCTGTTCCGCTAAACCTCAATTCCCCGGTAGCTCAATGGTGGAGCATTCGGCTGTTAACCGAAGGGTTGCTAGTTCGAATCTAGCCCGGGGAGCCATCTTCTCTTTCTTCTTCAATCAGTTACAGACAGCGATTTCAATCGCCTCCATTTCGGGGACCTCACTGTCACGAAAATGTAGCACTCCTCGCTTTCCGCACAGTTCGGTATCGGCTACGTGCCGAGGTTGCAGGAAAGAAAGACTCGGTGGAGCGAGCACGTTGGCTACTTTGGCGGTTGAGCGCTCTGCAATTCCAGATAAAACTTCTGTAGTGTGAAGAAGGCTTTTTTCTTCTCGCCACGATCGGAGACCAGTCCCTTGCGGTTGAAATAGTCCTCAAAACGAGGAAGCGTTCGCCGTGGACTACGAAAGTCCTTGAGCACCCACGGTGCGACTCCGCAAAGAAAGGGAATGCGTCTTAACATCGAGATCTGGTGCTCGTAAAGATTTTCCTGATACTCCTCGGTCCAGCGAGTGGAGGTTCCGCCATGGAAGCCAAACAGCGCATCGCCGCCGAATTCACTCATGATCAGTGGCTTGTCGTACTGTGAGATCCAGTCCATCGAATCCATGTCCTCGGGTCGGCCGGTATACCAGCCGATGTATTCATTATTTCCCAGCACATCCAGATCGCTCGCGATCGGATCATTAATGCGAACGATCGTGCGATTCCCTTTCGCCTCCTCGGTCGATTGAAGAGCGGCGGACACCAGGCGCGTGGGGTCGCCGGAGTGCGCATCCCGAATGAGTTGCCGCAGGAAGCGATTCCGGGCATCGCTGATGGGGGTCTCGTTCCCAACCGAATAGATGATCAGAGCAGCGCGATTTTGGTCTCGCGCGATCATTTCACTTAACTGATTTTCTGCCTTGCGCAGCGTCTCGGGATTTTCCCACTGGATGGTCCAGTAGACCGGCACCTCGGCCCAGACCAGCAATCCCATTTGGTCAGCCAGGCGCAACATGGCTTCATTATGCGGATAGTGCGCGAGGCGAACGAAATTGCAGTTCAATTCTTTGGCCCACCCAAGCAGCGTCCGCGCATCGTCCTCGCTCCAGGCGCGCCCGGGGCGCGTGGGAGCTTCCTCATGCATGCTTATACCTCGCAGGAACATTGGCTTGCCGTTGAGCAGGATATCTGTCCCGCGAACCTCGATGGAACGGAAGCCTATGCGATCCGTGACCTGATCGGCTGCAGTTGCGATTTCGACCGTGTAGAGTTTCGGATTCTCGGGAGTCCACAGGGTTAATGCGGCGCTAAAAGAGAATTCGGCGCGCCCCATCGAATCGGCTGCAAATGTCTTGCTGAGCCCCGCCTCTGGAATCCGGATGGTGACGTTCTGCTGAAGTTTTGTCCCATTCAGTTGAACCCAGCCAGCGATTTCGGCCGTTGAACCTTTTTGAAGATGCACGAAGTAATTCTGAACAAATGTCTCCGGTACTTCCACCACCGTCACCGGACGCGTGATGCCGCCGTAATTCCACCAGTCTGTATTAGTGGTCGGAACTTGATCCTTTCCGCGAGTGTTGTTGACTCTGACCACCAGGAAATTGCCGCGCGGCTTTACCCGGTCCGTGATTTCGAAGTCAAACGGTGTGAAGCCGCCCTCGTGTTCGCCAAGTTCCTCTCCATTCAGGTATACGGCGGCGAGGTAATTGCACGCTCCGAAATGTAGAAACAACCTGCTTTTCGGCGATTTTGCGTAATCGAAAGACCTCTCGTACCAGACGCTTCCTTCATAAAACAGCAGCGACTCGCGCTGCGTGTTCCAGTCACCGGGCACCTGGATCTGGCCGGAAGTATCGAAGTCATATTCGACTAACTCCGATTCGGAGTTGGGTTTGTGGTTCTTGTAGAACGCGTGGCTATTTTTCAGGGGCTGAGTGCGATAATCCAGCGATCCTACATCATACGGATCAACAATCGCCTGCCACGAGCCGTCCAAGCTGGTGGTCTGGCGCGCATTGATACTCGCGACCAGTGGGGCGACTTGTGCCGCCCCTCGAGTGGGAACGAGCAACGCACCAACAGCAAGCAGCAGGCCACGAATCGAATTATTCATGATTGACCTTCACTCGTAAATTTGAAGGCATTCAAGTGAATACGAGAATTTTGGTCGTCGCAGCCGAGAGAAAGGGACGGCGGGGGGCCGTCCCATCTCCCCGATCGGCGCCTTTGACCGAACGACGACCGCGGGCTGAGCCAACCGCTTCGTGGGGCCGCTGCGGCGCTGATGGCCCCGGATTGCTCCGTTCAGTTCTTTGAACCAGCCACTCGCGTCAACACCACATGGCTCCGATGGGATGCGATCCCGAATGACCAGCGCTTAAAAAATGAACTTTGCCCCGAATTGAAGAATACGAGCCGGGAAGGACTGGGTGATCTGGCCAAAACTGGCGCTTCCGACGTTATTCACCGCAAATCCGTTCAGACCGCTCCAGTTCGTCTGGTTGAAGGCGTTATATGCATCCACCCGGAACTGCAAGCCCATGCCTTCCCTGGGCAAAGTGAATAACTTGCCCAACGATAGGTCCCATTGGTAAAAGGCCGGCCCGGTGATGTTGCTGGTGGGAGCATCCCCTGCGCCGAGCGCAGATTCAGGCGCAAATGCTGCTGGATTGACCCAGCATACTGCGTGTGCGTTGGAGCATGTGCCGCTAAAGCTAACCGGCTGGCCCGCAACAGCATCCGCCCGCCGGTTAACCGTGATACCAACGTTGGGAGCGCCGCCAACGGCGATCGTGTCCGTTGCAGTGAAAGGCGACCCGCTTTGGTAATGCATGATCACACTCAGCGTCCATCCTTTCGCCAAGCTCCCTTCCACACCCATTAAGTTTTTGCCCCAAGGCGACTCGAGCACGAGACTAGTAGATACGATGTGCCGTGCGTCGAAGCTCAACAGGCCGTAGTCGAATCTCTTCCAGGATTCCACCACCCCGCCCGATTGGGTTCCGCCTACTCCTCCAGTTCCACCCGTAACAACCACGGGGTTGGCGGCTGTGCTGACCAGACAAGTGAACGGACATTCCGGCTCGGGATTTTCGTTATAAGCATCTCCCGCGCCGTTGATCGTGCCGGCGCCAAATCCCAACGCCTTCGAATAGGTATAGGCAATCAATCCCGTGGCGAACCCGAAGCGCTTCTTCAAACTAATCTGCAGCGAATTATAGTTGGAATCAGCGTCGCTCAGCGCCAGGCCAAGGTTCGAGTATCCCAGGTACGGACGGATCTGGTCCTTCCCCAGAGCGGCGGGTGCGAAGCCGCCCACGCATCCATATGCGGCAACATTGATTCCAGCAGGACACGCATACGTGTTCGGGTTCGGCGAGATAGGTACGAACTCCTGCTGCGTCCAGGTGGGTAGGTTGATGTTGCCGGGGCTGCTGGTGGTGCTGCCCCCGCGCAGGATGTGCCGCCCCAGATCGCCGACGTAGGCTACTTGAAGCAGCATGCCCTGCGGCAATTCGTGTTGTACTGCGAGGCTATACTGGTAACTGCGGGCGACCACCAGGTTGGGATTAACCCCGCTCACGGAAAGGGTGCTGGGACCTGGTAACGCAGCGGCGCCAGGAGCGGAATCGAACGACGATAAAGCATCGTCGACCCCGGAGATCGAAACTGACTGCGCCCATGGTACATATCCTTGCGAGTTGATGCCGTCGCCCAAAAGGTTTCCTTCCGGGTGGTCGTAGAATATGCCAAAACCGCCGCGAACCACGGTCTTATCGTCAAAGGGCGCGTAGGCGAAGCCGAATCTTGGTGACAACAGGTTTTCCTGATTGTAGAAACCACGTGCTGCCGTCGGAGGTATAGCATCCACAAGCTGCGGATTCTCAAAGGTGGCCGGAACGCTGCCAGCCTGGTCGAAAGGCACACCTCCGGGCCGCTGTAATCCATTGCATTCGATTGTAAGTGTCGGTGTGCCGATAACGTTGAGCTGCGGGCCGCTGCAAAGACCGGGTGAAGTAAGACTAATGGCACTACCCGTCCCCGCCGTCGCAAAGGTCGGGACCAGGGCATCGTTGAATGTGAACGGGCTGAAGTTCGTCATGTTATTGCCTTTGGCATAGGTCGGCGTGGTACGTATGTAGCGAAGTCCCAACACCAGACTCAACTTGGGCGTAACCTTCCAAGTATCCTGTAGATAAAACTCAAGATCATTGAACCGGAATTGGCCCACAGTCAGCGCCGAGTTCTGCGCGAGGGTGTTAAAGTTTCCAAGGAGCGCGTCGGCGAAGGGGTCTCCCGTCGAGTTCGAGCCCGAGGTGGCCCCGGCGGTATTGGCGAAGGTCACCAAGCCGTCGTAATTTGTGCGCGAGTTCTGCGTTTTGCGGTTCCGCGCGAAAGACCCTCCGAACTTTATCTCGTGGTTCTTCTTCACTATCGAAAAGCTGTCGCTGAAACTTATATCCGCGGTGGGAGACTCGAGGAAGTTCGGCGCTGGACCAGCCACAACGGTCGGTGCCGCGGTCGGAAAACCAGAAACCGCCGTGAAGCTCAATTGGGGCAGCCCGTCGGGGAACATCGTCGGGCTTCCCAGCGGCGGTATGAACTGGAAACCATAATTGGACTTCAGAAAGGCAGTGCCTACGGTCGGAGTACGCTGCTTGTGCCAGTCGGCGTTGAATTTGAATTCGTTGATCATGCTCGGGCGAAGCACAGACGTCCATCCGATTTGAGTGTTGTACCCCGGACGATCGCGCTCGTCCGGGTCCACCGGAACCTGCGGCGTGGTCCCGAATGTCGAATAAGGATTGGTGATCAGAACGTTGTCGTGCAGGTATCGGAAATAGATACTCTGCTTTTCATTCAGGTGTTCATCCACGCGGATGATGTCCTCGCGAAGGTTAGCCGGGTTCGGAAGGTTGAAAGTCAGGTTGTTCGCAGCGGCCACGGTCGGCAACCCGCCGAGGGTGGACATTTTCGCCGCTGTCGCATAGACGCTCTCAATGGCCGCGCCGTCGCCGGTAATACATGCGGGGTTTATGACGTTGGGTGCGGTAAACAAAACACCGCCGCAACTCGCCGGGATGACCTTCGGCGTTTTGAGCACCAGTGGAGTCGCGCCGGTTAGAACGTCGGTGAAATTGCCCGCCGCCTCCGCCGCTGTGGGGAACGTCTGCGTTTCCGTAGCACTCTGCAAACCTGCGGCGGACCCTCGAAACCTCTTCCACTCCTGGCCCGCAAAGAAAAACAGTTTCCCTTTCTGGAGATACGGGATGGGGCCGCCCAAATCCCATCCAAAGTCGTTCAAATGGAATGCCGGCACCGCATTGTAACCGGTCAAGGCCGGCACCGTCGCAGTAGGCACAAACGTCAGCTTGGTGCCCGCGTTTGCCGCATTGAAAATATTGTTCTGGACGAATTCAAAAAGTCCACCGTGATAGTGATTTCCTCCGCTCTTGGTCACCACGTTGACCGTGGCCGAAGCGGAGCGGCCAAACTCAGCGTCATAGTTCGAACTCTGCACATCCACTTCCTGAATGAAATCAATGCCTACCTCATTGAACACGCTGTTGTTCGAGCCGGCATCGAGGTTCCACCCGCCGTCCACGCTCCAGTTCTGCCCGTCCAGTCGCAGGCCGTTGATGTCCGCAATCGTATTACTCACTGTCTCCGTAACGGTGCCAATGTCCAACTTTGCATCCAGATTCAACGGGACGTTTTCCACCTCTTGGTTCGGCAGAGCATCCGCCACGTAGAAGCCTGCGCCGTTCGTGGAAATGGGAGGACGCGAAACCCCTGTCGCCTCATTCGTGATCGTGACGCGCGCATCGGGGACCACTGCCCCTTGCGAGTCAGTGACGGTCCCCGACATTCGCCCCACGATGTCCTGCGCCATGGTGAAATCCCCGGTTCCCATTAGTGCGAATAGTAACGCCATGACCACGGCTATGGGCAGAGTGATCGGTGCCGAATTGCGCCGCCGCATTGCGCAAATCATGGAAACATACCGATTTTTCGAAGGGGCCAGAATCATTTTAGTGTCTCCTCGATTGGCGTGAATGGTTCTTTTCGTGATCTGGATCTCCAAGGCCGACGGACTGCGACAGCCCCACAGGAAACGACCCCGCAACGGATGGTCTTGCTTGCTCGGTGTGGAGTAAAGCAGTACTTCGATGGGCAAATGAAGTTAGGTAACTGTGAATTAACAGTTAGAATCTTGTAATCGTGCCCCCCAGCGGAGAGCACCCGTTCTCCCGGACGGTCCAACCTAATTCAACGGAAATTCAGGCTTTAGCGCGATGTCATGACCCGCAATTTCGGTTATACTTCCGTCCAACCAGTCGGCTGCCCAGCCGACGCGACGGCTTTGAAGGAGTCATGCGTTTGGAATCGGCAATCAGCAAGCTGGAGGCCGAGCGGGCGGAAGTAGAAGAAGTGTTGTCCTCCGGTGTCTTAGGACGGACCAACAATCTTGTCCGCCTTATGACCTACGTATGCGAGAAGTATTTCGAAGGAGCGGTTGACGACATCAAGGAATACAGCATTGCGGTGTACGCCCTCGGGCGCCGGGAAGCCTTCGACCCACAGGTGGATACCATTGTCCGCGTCACTGCCCATGCCTTACGGAAGCGACTGGAAGATTATTATAAAACCGCCGGGGCAGAACACGCCGTTCATATTTGCCTGCCCGCTGGCCACTATATTCCCAAATTCATTCATTCGAATGGCTTAGAAACCACATCGGACGAATCCAACCGCTATGAGAGTCAGAACCGTCAATCCTTCGATACGCTTTCCTCCCTAGAGAAGGACGGCACCCTAGATCTGCAGGATAATCCTCCCTCCGTACTGCCGGAGTCAAAGCCGGACGGGGTCCCGGAATTACCGCCGGGCAGCGAATCCAACAAAAAGTTCACAATACGGGGTAGAACCCTGGCTGCGATCGCTGTGCTTGCGATTTCTGTATCTCTGCTAACGGTTTTTCTCTGGAGAACATGGAATCGGGCGGGTGGGCGTGAAAGCTCTCCACAGTTCCACGCCGCTGCCGCTCCGGGCAATTCTTCCGGCAGAATTCTTCGTGTTGCGATGGGCAATGCTCCCTCCCCCTACACAGATCGCGACGGTTCCACTTGGGACAGCGACCATTACTGCTCGGGAGGCAACTCGTTCTCTATTGCGGGCCACACGATCCAAGGAACTGAAGATCCCGCGCTCTTTTCTAGCGGGCGACGCGGCATCTTTCATTGCAGCTATCCTGTCCCGCCGGGGACTTACGAGGCTCATCTCCTCTTCGCCGAAACGGAGGGGCTCCAAGAGAATAGCCGCAATGTGGTGTTTTCGATCAATGGCGCACCGCCTACCAGCTTGGATGTCGTGGACGACGCCGGCGGGGATGACATTGCAACAACGAAGGTAATTACGGATGTCACGCCCTCGAGCGACGGAACGATTCATCTGGACTTCGCCACCCCGGAGTCATTTGTAAACGCGATCGAAATTCTGCCGAGCACTCCGCATCGCATGCTTCCGGTCAGAATTGTAGTTGGACATTCTCCTTACCGCGATTCCGCCAACAATGATTGGGTGTCAGACCGGTACTTCATCGGCGGGCGCGTCAACGGTTTCGCAGGCGATTTATCCAAAGTCGCCGATAGCCGGCTTTACGAATGGCATCGTTTTGGACATTTCCACTATGTAGTGCCGGTTGTCTCGGGGGGAAAATACACTCTGCGACTGTACTTTATGGAGCATTGGTTTGGTGTCCAGAATGGCGGCATTGGAGGCGTGGGCAGCCGTGTGTTTGATGTTTCTTGTAACGGAGCGATTCTTTTGAAAGGATTTGATATTTTCCGGGAAGCCGGTACTAAGCCCCTGGTCAAATCCTTCCAGCATATTGAACCCACCCCACAGGGCAAAATCGAGATCTATTTCACTCCCGACGTGAATTATCCGTCTGTAAGCGCGATTGAAGTCACCGCCGAATAATCGAATCACCGTCCGATGGAACCGCCGGGCATGCCGACGCAAAATATTCTGGCGCTTGTTATTGATTCGCGCCGCTCGCCAGAAATCCGCCGTCTACAACTAGAATCTGTCCAGTCACGAACGATGCCGAATCCGACGCAAGAAACACCGCCGCTCCCACCAGTTCGTCGAGCCGGCCGAATCGCCCCATCGGAGTCCGCAGCAACAATTCATCGCCCCGCGGCGTATTGTCCAGCAGTTCCGCATTTAGCGACGTGCGAAAAACTCCCGGAGCGATGGCATTTGTCAAGACGCCTGCTCTTGACCATTCCACTGCCAGCGCTCGCGTCAGCGCAGCCACGCCCGCCTTACTCGCGGCATATGCCGCCACTTCGTGCAAGGCCACGAAGCTGTTCAGCGAAGCAATATTGATGATCCTTCCATTCTTACGGCTCAGCATGTGTTGTCCGAACACCTGGCAGGCCCGGAGCGTCCCCGTCAGGTTGGTGTCGAGAATGTCGTTCCAATCGCTTTCCAGGAAATCCAGTGTGGGAGCACGCTTGATCTTGCCCGCGCAATTCAGCAAGATTTCGACTTTTTCAAAACGCTCCAGACAGGCCGCCAGCAATCGTTGCAATGAACTTTTGTCCCGCGTGTCGGTCGTTACTCTCAATGTCTGCCGCCCACGTGTTTCAATTTCCTCGGCGACCGCCTCTACGTTCGCCGCATTCCGTCCCGTGGCAACCACATCGGCCCCGGCATCCGCCAGCCCCAGGCTCAGTGTCTTGCCGATTCCAGATGTCCCGCCAATCACCACCGCTACCTTCCCCGACAAGTCCAGAGCGGGAAACATTTTGTTTGTTTCCTCCATGACCCATTTAATTCCTTAAATCTTCGACGTCCTTGCAGAATTCTTATGTGGCCGCCACGGATTTCGCATTTCCGTGCCGGACCCGCGCGTCCCTAAAATCGATCCCGAGACGCCCACAAGCCCAAGCCGGGATTCTCGATAAAATAAATCTCTTCACCCGCTGTTCGATTCCAGCCCTGCTGCAGTTTGGCAGGACCGTACCGGTGCATCATCTGGCTCAATTCAGCGAATTCGAAACCCGCCCCTTCCACCTCTTCGCGAGTCAAATGTGCCGGACACCAGGTGACGCGGAACCGCCCCTCGGACGATCCATGAATCAAGTGTGCCGCCGCGCTCAAGTCCGCCGCCAAGTCCGCGTTCTCTTTCACCATCGTTACCGTGGCTTCGGTGCCGTGATACCCATATTTGCGGATCAGCTTATCGATTCGGGCGTCTTCGCCGAAGCCGCGCACACCCGGCGCCAGTATGATCAGCTCTCCGCCGTCGGCCATCGCCATACGCGTGCGGTAAATCGCTTTGTTTCCGAGCCACGTGCTGTGAAACTCGTGCGGGTCAAGGTAAACCGCCGCTTTGCGAATCGGCTGAGGCATCAGAGTGAAATTCACGCGGAAGCTCAACTCTGCGGCAGCGTGGAAGCACTCCGCGTCGTCCCCGATGAACAAGCCCCGCACCACAGTTGCCCCGGAAGCATTCCGGCTCACCACCGTCAGGACGTATACGATTGGCAGGTCAACCAGAAAATGAGAAGCCGCGTAGTTCAACACGCGCCGCACGGGATTATCCGCTCGTCCCATGATCCGCTCCATGCCATACACCGCTCCCAGATAGTGGCTGCGATTGATACTGTCCGGCCCGCCCGTTCCCACCAGGATATTTTTGTTGTAGTTCGCCATCCCGATCACTTCGTGCGGCACAACTTGTCCGATTGATAAGATCAGATCAAATGCTCCCCGGCAAATCAGCCGATTTACTTGTGCTGGCCATTCATAGTCCAGCTTTCCTTCCGACTGCTCGTAAATAAATTCCCGCGGAACCACCCCAATCGTTTCCACATCGTCTCGCCATTTGTGCGCATGAAAGAGCTCGGGGGGGACAGTGCCGAACATTCCGGCGATCTGCTCTGCGGACATGGCCTTGTGCGTCCCCAACGCAGGCAGGACCGCGCGTAGCCCTTCTCCGTAATATTCCCAGACATAATGCGTCAGCTCGCCGGCTCGCGAGGCCGTGCGCGTTTGATCCGGAGGAACTGCCAGTACTTTTCTGCGCCTGCCAAGCTTTTCAAGCGCCACAGACAAAAAATCCCTCAGCTCGCTCGAAGAGAGCTCTTGATCGGAGCCACCCTGTGCGCAATACAGACTCATTCTCTATGCTCGAATCCTACTCATCGCCGATGCCACGTCTCTCAACCACGGTCCCGATACTTCGAACCACTTTTATCCATTATTCGCCGGGCCGTCATATCCCTGCTCATCGTTTCCGACCCTAGCCGAGCTTCAGCTTCCGCAGCGCGTCCCCGACGATTTCCTCTGGCGTCTCGCTAACGAGCAGGACCAACGCATCGCCTGGCTCTTCCAGGTCCGCAAACTGCCCAGCCAAAATCTCTTCGCCCGCGAAATGTCCCGTGCGGCTCTGCAGGCGTGCGGCTATTTCACGATAAGTTCCCTGCAGGTAGCAGATCCGCAGTTCGACTCCCGAGCCCAGCCTTTCCCGGTAACTCTGCTTCAGCGCGGAGCAGGCCAGCACCGCATCCTTATTTTTCGCCGTACACTTCACGAGCTCCGCATGGATCGCAGCCAGCCACGGCTCGCGGTCTTTGTCCGTGAGCGGAACCCCGTGCTTCATCTTTTCAATATTTTCCACCGGATGAAAATCGTCGGCATCCAGAAATAGCCAACCCAATCTCTGGGCCAGAAGCTTTCCCACGGTCGTCTTTCCTGACCCGGTTACTCCCATCACCAGAACAATCATCTGCCGGCATTATCCCCTATCGCAGGCCTTGTTTGCGGGCCGTAACTCAACACTCCGTGGGCACGCCGGCTTTTCTCAGGCCTGGCGCCAGCATTACCAGAAACAAGAGCCCCACAAGATATGAAGCCGCGGCAACCGAGAACAAAGGCGCGTAGCTGTGGTGAGATTGGAGCACCCACCCCGTGCTGAGTGAAAATAGGACAGAGCCCACCGAGCCTGCCATTCCACCGATGCCGACGACTGCGCCAACGGAACTGCGCGGGAACATATCCGAAGTGGTCGTAAACAAATTCGCGGACCAGCCCTGATGCGCCGCTGTCGCCAGGCCTAAAATGCCAACCGCGGACCACAGCGAGGTGACCCGGCTCGCAAGGAAGATCGGCAAAATGAGGCACGCGCAGATGAGCATCGCGGACAGGCGCGCTTTGGCCATCGACATCCCCGCTTTGTTGAACACTGTCGGCAGCCATCCGCCGCCAATACTTCCCACGGCCGACATGTTGTACACGACGATAAGCGGCAGGCCGATACTGCCAAGCCCAAGATGATATCGGGAATCAAAAAACTTCGGCAGCCAGTAAAGATAAAAATACCAGATGGGATCGGTAAGAAACTTTGCCGCGGAGTACGCCCAGGTTTGCCGGTAAGTCAGCAGCTTCGTCCACGGAATCAGGGCCAGAGGCTCGGAAGGGTCGTCGCGAATGTATTGGAGTTCAGCGGCGCTGACGCGTGGGTGATCCTCCGGGCTATGGTACCGCGTGATCCACCACACGATCCAGATGGCACCGAAAAGCCCCGTGGCCAAGAACGCAGCGTGCCAGCCAAATTTCAGAGTGATCCACGGAATGAATGCGGGCGCAAGAATTGCGCCCACATTCGTGCCGGAATTGAAGATACCGGTGACCAGCGCGCGCTCTCGCTGCGGAAACCATTCCGCGGTCGTCTTGATGGCCGCGGGAAAGCTACCCGACTCGCCAAGTCCCAGGAAGAAGCGAGCGACGCCGAAACCAAGCGCGGAAGCGGCCAGCGCATGTCCCATCGAGGCCAGACTCCAGAACCCCATGATGATCACGTAGCCGATGCGGCATCCCAGCTTATCAACCAGACGCCCCGAAAGGACAAGTCCGATTGCGTAGGCCAATTGGAAACCGCCGACGATGTACCCATATTGAGCTTCCGTCCAGCCGTTGGAGTGCTGCAGCGTGGGAGCCAGCAGGCCAAGGACCTGGCGATCCAAGTAATTAATCGAGGCGGCGAAGAACAGCATCGCGCAGACCGTCCATCGCACTCTGCTTAGGGGAGAACCCATGTTGGGTGACCGGGCGCTCAAAGCCGGTACGCTTTTCGCGCGAGTCCGTAGGCGAGATCCACGGCGATTTCGTAGGATTCTTCCTCATCAATTCGATGTTCTGCGACCAGGCGTGCGAGAAACGAGCAATCGATTCTGCGCGCTACATCATGCCTTGCGGGTATCGAAAGAAACGCCCTGGAGTCGTCATTGAAGCCGACCGTATTGTAGAAGCCCGCGATCTCCGTGGTGGATTCGCGAAACCGCATCATCCCTTCCGGACTGTCATGAAACCACCACGCCGGACCGAGCCGCAGACAGGGATAGTGTCCAGCAAGCGGAGCCAATTCGCGGCTGTAAGTTGATTCGTCCAGAGTGAACAAAATGATCGTGAGGCCTGGCTCGTTTCCGAAACAATTCAGCAAGGGTCGCAGCGCTTGTACGTAGTTGGTGGGTGTGGGGATGTCCGCGCCGATATCTCGTCCGAAGCGCTGGAATAGCCGCGCATTGTGGTCGCGCAGGCTTCCCGGGTGAATTTGCATGACCAGACCGTCGTCCAGACTCATCGCCGCCATTTCGGTGAGCATTTGAGCGCGAAACAATTCGTGCTCGTCTCGGTCGCCCCTGCCTGCAGCTACTTTGTCAAAGAGACGAGCTGCGGAATCGGAGCTGAGGTCTGCGGTTGCTGCCGTGGGGTGGCCGTGGTCCGTCGCCGTGCAGCCCAGAGCTTTGAATTCCAGCCGTCTCCTGCGCAACGCCGAAAGGTATCCCGGCCAGTTGCCCGTGTCCGCGCCGGTCATCTGCGCGAGACGCCCAAGATTTTCGTTGAACTCAGGAAAATCAGGGTCGACGACCGGGTCAGGGCGAAAGGTCGGAATGATTCGCCCTTTGAACCCGGACGCCCGGATCGCTTCATGATGCGCGAGCGAATCCAGCGGCGAATCGGTGGTCGCCAGCACTTCAAGCCGAAATCGTTCGAACAGCGACCGGGGTAGAAACGCCGGCGTTCTGAGTTGCTCCACGATGGAATCGTAATATTCGTCGGCATTGGCCGGCGTTAGCCGCGCCCCCAGGCCAAAGAGTTCCTGGAACGCGAAGTCCAGCCACAGTCGGGTCGGTGTTCCGCGAAAAAGAGAATAATGCTGCGCGAAAATACGCCATACGCGTTTGGGATCCTGCAGAGACCTTGATCCGATTCCCAGCTCTTCCAGCGGGACGCCTTGGCTGTACAGCATTCGAAAGACGTAATGATCGGTAGCGATGAATAATTGGGTGGGATCAGGAAAGGGCTCGTTTTCGGCAAACCAGCGAGGATTGGTATGGCCATGCGGGCTGATGATCGGCAAGGCGCTTATGCGGGAATAAATCCGCCTCGCGATCGAACGGGTGTTGAGCTCCGCCGGGAAGAGCCGGTCCTCGTTGAGGATCATTACTGGCTCACCTCGAAAAGGCTATCCCAAGCCCGCCAGGACGCCTCTCATATAAGCAAAGCTACTGATAACGCCGGGCATGGGATCGTCGGCGTGGACTTCGTACTCCAGGTCGACGAAGCCTTGGTATTTCATTGCGATTAGTGCTTTAAACATCGCGCGCACCGGCATGATGCCCTCTCCCACCGCCACCTGACTCTCCTTACTTTGGAAGTTCGTCAGATCCTTCATGTGCAGGTTAAATAGCCTCGGGCCTGCTTCGTGCACCGCCTGAACCACGTCGGTCCCCGCGCGAGCCGCATGCCCCACGTCGATGCAGCACCCGATGCGCGGGTCCATACCCTTGACCGCCTGTAACACGTCGAGCGGCGAACGCCATATCCGATCTTCGGGTCCGTGATTATGAATGGCGATGCGCATGTCGAACTCTTTGACGAACTTCTCAATTCGCGGCAGCGTCTCCGGCGCGGGGTCGCCGGCGACAATCACCCCAATGCCTGCTCGCTTGCAGTATTCGAACTTGGACCGGATGTCGGGATCCTCATCCTTCGCGAAATAGATGGCTCCAGCAGCGTGAAGCCGGATACCCGCAGCGGCGTAGTCTGCCAGCGCAGTCGCCTCCTGTCGCGCATCTGCCGGTAGATGATCTTTCACATCCTTCGCATTCAGCTCGAGCACATTGAGCTGCTTCATGAAGCCGATCATCTGCGCGCGGCTGAAGTTGCGGAACGTGTAACTGGCCAGGCCCAAACGAACCGGCGATGCTTCGACGGCTGTCGGACGTTCTTGAGTCAGTGCGAAGGCGTCGCCCGAGGCGGTGAGCCCCGCCGCAGCAAGAGCTCCAGAACGAATGAAATCGCGACGCGAGAAACTATTTTTCATAGGTTGCTAATCACTCGTTCCCTGCCGAGAATGCTTTCATAAGTGGCCGCCACTGCGCTTTGTTCGATCCGGTATTTGCCTGGACGCCACCAGCGCACGCTACATACGTGGTGCCCAACCATTCTCATATTCGCGCCCCCACATCTTCATCGCCTCGGGGTCGCCCTGGATCTGGCCGTCTTTCGTGTCGAGATGCATCTCCCGGTTCACCTCCCACGCGATGTTGGAAATCTGCAGCATCGTCACCGAGATATTACCGACGGAGACAGGAGCGTTGAGCTTCTCGCCGTTGCGGATTCCCGCGATGAAGTTGGCGAAATGAGCGTCCGTCATGGAATCGCGGCCGACCAGGTCTGAAGATGAGGTTGTACCGCCGCGCCTAAACTCGCTCGTCTTTTTCCCTTCGAGGTCGTATATCTCGTAGCCATTCCGATCGACGAGTACCGTGCCCGTCGTTCCCATGATTGTCGAACCACGGTCACGGCCGTAATACTTCATCCCCTGGCAACTCTTGCCCTCCCACGAGATCATCTTGTCTTGGTACGCGAAGGTTGTCACCAGCGTGTCGTAGAATTGCCAGTCGTCTTTGAACTGGTATCTGCCGCCTGACGAGCTGACCCGCTCCGGATAGTCGACACCCAGCGCCCAGCGGCAGACATCCACTTCGTGCGTGCCATTATTGAGCGTTTCGCCTGTACCGTAGCTCCTGAACCAGTGCCAGTTATATGGCTGCACGTTGTCACGATACGGACGCCGCGGCGCCGGGCCTTGCCACAAGTCCCAATCAAGCTGCGGCGGCACGGGTGCGTCTTTTCCCGTGCCAATAGACTTCCTCACGTTGCTGTACCAGGCCTTCGCGAAGTACGGCCTGCCTATGATGCCTGCGTGGATCTTTTCGACGATCTCAATGGTGTGTGGTGAGGACCTCTGCTGCGTGCCCATCTGTACCAGCTTTTGATACTTCTGCTGCGCCCGCACCAGCATATCGCCCTCCGCCGGATTGTGGCTGCACGGCTTTTCCACATAGACGTGCTTGCCCGCTTGCAGCGCGCCGATAGCCATGGGTGCATGCCAATGGTCTGGCGTAGCAATTGTGATGGCGTCCACTTCCTTCTGCTCCAGAATCCTGCGAAAGTCTTTGTCCGTCGCAGCGCTCTCCCCCATCTCCTGCTGCACTCTGTCGGCGAATTTTTTAAGAATATTGTCGTCCACATCGCAGACATGCGAGATGCGGGCAGCGCTCCGGTTCGCCTTGAGCGCCGAGAGATGAGCGTAGGCTCGCCCGTTCAGGCCGATAACGGCAAAATTGAGGCGATCGTTGGAACCGAGGATTTGGCCATAGCTCCGTGCCGTGGTTCCCACGGCCAGCGCCGCCGCACCCACCGCCAGTGCATCCAGAAACTCGCGTCGTGTGGCCATAATTTTCCTTTTGCCGGACGGCCCTTGACGCTCCGCCGCGAGCTGACCGGTTAACTTGTGATCAGCAAGAGATTCCGGCATTCGTCAACGTCTTCCGCAGTCCGTCCATGCTGATACGAGTGGCTGCCTCGGGCGTACCTGCACCACGCCAATGAGTTTCGAGGCTCAATCCATGGTGAAAGCCGTCGCGCCGCAAAGCTTGGAGTTGCCCGACCCAATCCACGATCCCTCCGCCTACAGGAGCCCAATCGTATTTGTGATCCGCCTTACGTATCACATCCTTGCAGTGGCAGTGCCCAATCCGATTTTTGGGTAGCAACTGATACTCGGAGGGATAAGGCGTGCTTCCGACAGCTGCGGCGTTGCCGGGATCCCAGTTCAACATGAAGTTTCTGTCTGGAATTGCCTGCAGCACGGCAGCCGCCTCTTCGCCCGTTGCCGTGTTGCAGGACATCTCGTTTTCGAGCAGCAGGATGATATGGTCTTTGGCGCAGCGCTCCGCTGCCCGCTGCAGCTTGGCATTGATCGCTTCCCGATACGGCCTTTGATCATCCAGTCGCCAGAAGTCGAAACAGCGAATCCTGTCCGTATCGAAAAATTTCGCAAGCGAAATACACTTGTCCAGAAGCTTATCCTGTGCACCCGCGTCGAAGTCCGCATGGAACTGGTCGCGGCTTTCGCTCTGCGACGACCGGGGAGCCCCAGGCCAGTCGGTCTTGAACAACGGGCTCGCGATATCGGTCACTTGCAGTTTGTGTTCCCCGAGGAGTCTCCGCGCATCCTCCAACTCCGTCGCGTTGAGCTCGGTCACGTTCTTGTTCCACATCGTGCGCAGCTCAATCCAATGCAGACCGAAATCGCTAGACACGATCTGGCATGCCTTTTCGAAGTCCTGCGTGATCTCGTCAGCGATCACCGCCAGCCTGAACGGGCAACCGCCTGCTTCCATTTTCGTCGCGAGCAGTGCGATTGATGAGAACACCCCGGCTTTTTTCGCCAGCGGGGGCATCGCCACCTCAAGTGCCGCCAGTCCTAAACCGGCGAGCACCCCGCGTCTCGTGTGCTCCATAAGTTCGTCTTCAGCACCTTCGCTGGTGATTGAGGCCGTCTGAGAAGCGACCGCTTTGCGCCTCGGGTTCGCCGATTGTCCGATTGGTTTTCAGGCCGAGATTGTACCGAAACCGCTCGTAGAGTGTTGCCTTTTTTCCTCCTCCCTCTGCCTCGCCAGTTCCGCTCGTCACCCGTCGAGCGCAACATTCTCCAGCCCATCGTGATACCGCCGGCGATTGCAAAACTCAATCGCGACCAACAGCAGATCGCCAGCGCGAACTGCTGCAGAAGCATCGCGACATCCGCGAACGGACCGGCGTCCCAGATGTGGTCGCTTCTAACGCTGACAGTCAGGCGGTTCTTCTGGGAATGCCGATGGGCCCCCAAGGTCAAACCATGTGGGTGGCAAATTATCAGACGAATTCGGACGGCAGCATGAACCGCTGACCGGTCGCTACCCGCACCCGGATACCATCAAGGCAGGCGGAAACGTCGCTCATCGATCACGAGACGCGCGCGACCAATTCGTCCAACCTCGAAAGCAAGAGCTTCAGGATCGGAGACTTGTTCGACTTTTTGTAGCCGAGGACCAGCTCGACAGTAGGCGTGCCTCCTTTGAGCGGACGACTCGTTACAGAGGAAGGCAGAAAGTTTTGCGCATAAGCAGGCAACAGCCCTACGCCGCGTGTCGAGACTATTAACGATATTCCCATCGTTACGTTGTCTGCCTCGTGAGCTGGCTTGATATTGATTCGGGACCGCTTCAGGTAATCCTCGATGACCACACGCAATACCGGAGCGGTGTCCGACACGATCACGAATGTCTCGCCCACTAGATCCCTCGGACTGACGGCTTTCAGCGCAGCGAAACGGTGGTCACTCGGCATGATCACCATTAACGGCTCCCTCACCAGAAGACGGTACGCCAACGTCGGTGCCCCTTTTTCCCGCCGAAGAAAAGCCGCATCGATTTTTCCTTTTGAAAGATCGTCGGCCAGCCGCGGTGAATATTGGCTCGATATCATCACGTCAATGTTGGGCAATTCATCCCGCAAGATCCGCAAGGCTTCCGGCATCCAGGTCAATTCGTGTCCGGTCAGGAAACCCATGGCGAAGCGTGGTTTGGCTGGATGGGCGACCCGGCGCGCACTTTCGGCTGCCGCTTCAACCTGTGACAACACCGCGCGGGCGTGATCGAGGAAGGCTCGACCCGCTGCCGTCAGTTCAATCCCGCGAGCGCGGCGCGTCAGCAGTTGCGCGCCCAGCTCGCTCTCCAGATCGCGAATCTGCCGGCTCAACGAGGGTTGTGACGTATGCAGCTTTTGCTCTGCTGCGACCGTCAGGCTTCCGGCCTCGGCAACCGCGACGAAATAACGCAGATGTCGTAATTCCATCTTCTGCTCCCATGCTTCCGAGGCATCGCTGTCAGCTTAACAAAGTATGTTCCGCTGGTGCTACGAACTGCGGCCTGTGCCATCCAATGACTTAGTCTCAGGATTCACCCATAGCTTGGCGGGCTTTCCAGTCATGCTCGGCCTGCATGGACGACCGAGATCAATGGAGGGTAGTGCCATGAGTTCACCAGTCGTTTTGATTACCGGCGCGCTGACGGGAATCGGTCGCGCCACCGCCTTCGCTTTCGCTAAAGAAGGTGCGCGCGTCGTCGTTTCCGGCCGTCGTGAGCAGGAAGGCCAAAAGCTCGAGAAGGAACTACGCGAACTTGGCGCGGAAGTGGAATTTGTAAAAACCGACGTTCGACACGACGATGATGTCCGGGCGCTCATTGACCAGACTATCGCTCGTTTTGGTCGTCTGGACATTGCAGTCAACAATGCCGGGACCGAAGGCTTGCGCGGTCTCGTTACCGAACAAACCGCGGACAGCTATGCGGCCACCTTTGATACCAACGTGCTCGGTGTGCTGTTAAGCATGAAGCACGAACTGCGCGTGATGCTGCCGCAGGGAAGCGGAAGTATCGTCAATATCTCTTCGACTTATGGGCACGTCGGCGCTGCCGGTGCGTCCATTTATGTGGCCAGCAAACACGCGGTCGAGGGGCTGACAAAATCCGCTGCACTGGAAGTCGCCGGGACTGGAGTTCGCGTAAACGTAATCGCCGTGGGCACCACCGATACCGGCATGCTCACGCGCTTCACCAACACCGCCGAGAATAAGTCGGCGCTCGTCACGACCGTACCACTCAATCGCCTGGCAACACCGGAGGAGATCGCTCAGGTGATCGCTTTTGTGGGTTCGGCAAAGGCGTCGTACATGACAGGCTCCTCTATCCCGGTGGATGGTGGAAAGCTAGCTCACTGATTCCAGCTTCCTGCGCCGCCGACTGGAACCGTCGAACCCGGCGCTAATGGGGAACAAATAAATGGGAACTTTGCGAGAGCCAATGGCGAGGTTTTGCCCCGAGAGGAAAAATTCAATGAGCCGCACGACACAAGAAAGAAACAAGGCACTCGTTCTGGAAGCCTTTGACGCTCTCTTCAACAAACGCGATTACGTTGCGGCCGAGCGCTACTGGTCCCCTCGCTACATTCAACACAGCGCCCATATCGCACCTGGTCGCGAGGGTCTGTTCAATCTCGTTAAGAGCATTCCACCAACGTTGAAGTATGAGCCGGGAGTGATTGTGGCTGAAGGAGATTTCGTGATCGTACACGGGCGGTTCAGCGGTTTCGGCGCTCCCGTGAATTGGATTGCCGCGGATATTTTGCGCATCGAAGAGGGGATATTCGTGGAGCATTGGGATGTGATTCAGGATGAAGCCACCGAAGAGCAATCGAAAAGCAAGCGGCCCATGTTCGGAGCCACATTCCCGACTTACGCGAGTGGCCAATAACTGCGCTGGTTTCTAGTCCGGCACCCGTTCTTGTGTTTTTTGCAACAAGCCCTGCCACCAAATGTGACCCTTAACATCACACATTGTAGGAGGTCCGCGATGTCAGTAAAGAGTGTCCAATTCGCCGTCGCCTCGCACATCATGGCCGCGCTCGGGATTTACCCGGGCGGAGAGGTCGGCTCGGCAACTCTAGCTGACAGCGTAAACGCGAATCCGACATTCGTTCGCAAGTCCCTTTCCAAGCTCTCCAAGGCCGGCCTGGTCGTGACCACTCGCGGGAAAAACGGAGCAAGTGTACTTGCCCGTCCAGCAAAACAAATCACGCTGTTAGACATATACCGCGCCAGCGAAGCGCCACGAGCGTTTGTCATTCATTCGTATCCGGTGGAGAAAAGGTGTCCGGTCAGTCGCAACCTCAAGGAATGCATGTCGGCGGTGCTTTCTCAGACGCAGAAGAGTTTTGAAAAGTCGCTGGCGCAAATAACTCTCGCCGACCTGATTGGGCAGATTCGAGCAAAAGAACACTGACTTTTTTTTAAGTTGAATTGTGCAGATAAGAAGAACAATACCTGAGGACCAGGAGGTCGCAGCTATGAGCTCAACCGTTGATTCGAATTCCACCTATGTGATTTTGGGCGCCACCGGCAACACCGGCTCAATCATCGCCGATTATCTGCTATTGAAGGGCCAGAAGGTATGCGTCGTGGGGCGCGACGTAGCGCGCCTGCAGCGCTTTGTGAACCAAGGCGCCCAAGCATTCATCGGCGCCTTGAGCGATTCGGCTGCGCTCACCAAAGCCTTCAGCGGTGCCCGCGCGGCCTATTTGATGTTGCCGCCGATTTCTTCGCGCGAGGACCAGGAGCGTGAAAGCGATGCCATCGCGAAGGCCGTGAAGGAATCCGGCCTGCCCTACGCGGTGAACTTGAGCAGCTACGGCGCACACGTTCCGGAAGGGACCGGCCCAGTCACTGGGCTGCATTCCGCGGAACAAAAACTCAACTCGATCAGCGGTTTGAACGTTTTGCATCTGCGTGCTGCGTATTTCATGGAGAACAATCTGGCGGCGATCGACATGATTCATCGAACGGGAGTGTTCGGACACACGCTCCTGCCTGACCTGAAGTTGCCCATGATTGCGACTCGCGATGTCGGCGACTACGCCGCGCGGCGCCTCCACGACCTGGATTTTTCCGGCAAGCAAACGCGCGAGTTGCTTGGCCAGCGCGATCTGTCCATGACCGAAGCGACCGCCGTGATTGCGCGCGGCATAGACAAACCGGGTCTTCGTTACCAGCAGTGTTCGTATGACCAGATGGAACAGGGGTTGACCCAAATGGGTTTTTCTCCTAAGAAAGCCGCGGTGTACATCGAAATGTTCAAGGCGGTTAACGACGGAATTCTCGTTGCGCGGGAGCCGCGTTCGCCGCAGAACACCACCTCGACTTCGTTTGAAACATTTGTGCAGCATGTCTTTGCACCTGCATATCACGGCCAAGCTTTCGGCGCTTAACTCAGATGGGACGCCCGGTTAGCACCGGTGGAACATGTTTGCACGCGAGAATTTCACCAGGACATGCATTTCCGCACGATGATCACCGGCCAGTGCGCGCAGGCGCTGATTTCAACGATTCTTCCGGCTAGGTGATCGGGCGCGAACCGGCGATCAGGATGTCCACCAGACGTCTGGCGCTTTGCTGCCAGTCCGTGCCGGTCGCCACGTGGGCCACGCCGACCAGAGCGCGAAGCAGATCCATTGGATCAACGTCCTTCCGTATGTCGCCGCTCTTGACCGCGCGGTTCACCAGCGCACGAATTGCTTCCTGCATACGAGCATAGGAAGCTGCGAACACTTTCTTGGGATCTCCAATCAGAGTCGTCAGCGCGGGCGCGATGAGTTGCTTGGTCTCGATGGCGTCAACGAATAGCAATAGCCACGCGCGCAACGCTTCCAGCGGCGGCATGCTTTGAGCGAACTTCCGCTCTGCCGCAGCCACCTTTTCCATCTCCGACCGGTATACCGCTTGTAACAGTTCCTCGCGCGAAGGAAAGTGGCGATACAAAGTTCCCGGTCCGACCCCCGCCTCCTTGGCGATGTCGTCCAGGCTGGCGTTGGCGCCGGATCGCGTGAAGGCCACCTTGGCCACTTCTAAAATTCGCTCGCGATTCCGCTGGGCATCGGCCCGCGGCTTTCGGCTGGCAGATTTGGAACGTTTCATGGCCATCCTCAAAAAAACTTGCAACCGGAGTCAGTCTCCGGTACTCTAAATATACGGAGAGAGTCTCCATTTTACCTAACCCGGCCTTCAAATGGGAGGAAAAACAAAATGATCACAGCGACAAAGCTCGGCGGCCCATTCAACTTTTCCGCAACCTCAATGAACGTCTACCGCATGGGCTACGGTGCCATGCAACTCGCCGGTCCCGGCGTTTGGGGCCCTCCGCGCAACCTGGACGCTGCGATGGATGTTCTGCGCGCAGCCGTCGCCGCGGGCGTAAACCACATCGACACCAGCGATTTTTACGGCCCTCATGTGACCAATCAGATCATCAAGAAAGCTCTTCATCCCTACCCAGCCGACTTGGTCGTCGTCACCAAACTGGGCTGCCGCCGCGGTCCCGACAAATCATGGAATCACGCACTTTCGCGCCGGGAGTTGACCGAAGGCGTGCATGACAATCTTCGGAACCTTGGCGTCGAGCAACTCGATGTCGTCAACCTCCGAGTCGGAGGAATCACTGAGCCGACGGAGGGATCAATCGAAAAGCCACTAACTATGCTGGCGGAATTCAAGCGACAGGGATTGATCCGTCATCTCGGTCTCAGCAACATCACTCCACGGCAGTTCGAAGAGGCCCAAGGAATCACAGAGATCGTCTGCGTCCAAAACTTCTACAACGTGGCCTATCGCAATGACGATGCGTTCGTTGATGCTCTCGCGCAGCAAGGCGTCGCCTATGTCCCGTTCTTCCCGTTGGGTGGGTTCTCGCCACTGCAGTCGTCAGTGCTCGATCGGGTTGCCGCATCCGTGCAAGCCACTCCGATGCAGGTCGCGCTGGCGTGGCTTCTTCAGCGCTCTCCCAACATTTTGCTGATTCCCGGCACATCTTCGATGAACCATCTTCGAGAAAATCTCGCTGCCGCGGCCCTCGAACTTCCTTCGGATGTCATCACCAAACTCGACGCCATCGCCGAAAGCGCCCAGGCTGAGGCCCAACCGACGCACTAATGATCGATGGAGGTAGTTTTGCACTCGCGATCAGCTATCCGTAGATACCAGCTCGAAGAGAACAAATAAATAAGGAGATTACGATGCACAACAAACCTGTCGCCCTGGTCACCGGGGCCAATCAAGGAATCGGTCTTCAGATCGCCAAGGATCTCGTCACCCACGGATTCACTGTGTTAGTCGGGTCGCGCAATCTCCAGCGCGGCGAGACTGCGGCCAAGGAAGTTGGGTCGGATGCACGCGCGTTGCAGCTCGACGTGACCGATCGGGCTTCGATCTCCGCCGCGGCGGAGCGCATTCGCAAAGAGTTTGGCCGCCTCGACGTCCTTGTCAACAACGCGGCCATCTCAAATACCAGCAAGGTGCCGGGCATGTCCATCCAGGAGTATGCGAAGTTGAACCGCCCCAGCAAAGTGTCCCTGGATGAAGTTCGCGCGGTGTGGGAAACGAACGTGTTCGGCCTGCTCGCGGTTACGCAGGCGATGCTGCCACTACTGCACGAGGCACCCTCAGCCCGAATCGTCAACGTATCGAGCAGCGTTGGCTCGCTGACCAAAAGCTCGGACCCGGCTGCCAGCTGGCGCCCGATCTTCGGCCCCAGCTACGCTGCATCCAAGACGGGTGTCAACGCGATGACGCTAGCGATGGCCATCGAGCTGGAGTCAACCGGGATCAAAGTGAACGCTGCTTGCCCGGGGTACACCAAGACCAACCTCAACGACTATTCCGGCACGCGGACAGTCGAGGAGGGCGCTCGCGAACCAGTGCGACTTGCGCTGCTCGGTCCGGATGGTCCGACCGGCACGTTCTCAAACGAGGACGGCCCGCTGCCGTGGTGACGTAATCGCGAGCGCCTGACCTGCCACGTAGCTGCGTGTTAATGCGGCTATCAACTCTGCAAGACCCGGTCCATCAAGTATCAAAATTAGAGGGAGGAAAGAAAATGCGAATTTTCATAACAGGCGCAACGGGTTTTATCGGTTCGGCTGTTGTTCGCGAGCTTATCAGTGCGGGGCACACGGTGACCGGGCTTGCTCGCTCAAATGAGGGAGCCAAATCCCTTGTCGCCGCTGGTGCCGAAGTGATTCAAGGAGACTTGGAGGATATCGGCAGTTTGCGCGTCGGAGCGGCGATGTCCGACGGCGTGATTCACACCGCATTTGTTCATGACTTTTCGAAATTCAAGGAGAACTGCGAGATCGACAAGCGCGCTATTGAGGCTCTCGGTTCCGCACTCGAGGGTTCCGACCGGCCGCTGCTCGTCACCTCCGGACTTGCTCTACTGGCATCGGGCCGCCCCGCGACCGAGGAAGATGCTCCGGTTCCTGTCTCCGCCTCCTATCCCCGCGCATCGGAGGTGACAGCGATGTCGCTGCTATCACGCGGAGTTCGAGCTTCGGTGGTGCGCCTGCCGCAGGTCCACGATCGAGTGAAGGCAGGCCTCGTAACCTACCTGATCAACATCGCCCGCGCGAAGGGCGTCTCGGCATACGTGGGCGATGGGCACAACCGCTGGGCCGCGGTGCACGTGCTCGATGCAGCCCGTCTCTACAGATTGGCTCTTGAGAAGGGTGACGCGGGAGCGAAGTATCACGCGGTCGCCGAAGAGGGCGTGCCGGTTAGGGAAATCGCTGAGGCAATCGGAACCGGCCTGAAGGTGCCGACGATGTCTCTGTTTGCCGATCGAGCAGCCGAGCACTTTGGTGCGCTTGGGCTGTTTGCTGGCCTGGACCTGGTGGCGTCCAGCGCGCTGACCCAGCAGCGGTTGGGCTGGCGACCGACGCAAACCGGACTAATGGACGATCTTGCGCATGCTCGCGATTTCGAAACCGAAAATGCCAAGAACAACCAGAGTCGCTATGCGGCAAGCAAATAATCGGATCGCTTCGGCGACGTGATAACGATCTCAGGTCCGGATTCGATAGAAATTGCTCGAAACGCTTTGTACAACTTCGGTGGCGGAAGTCATTTTTGTCAAGTCATTTGTAATCATGTAGTTATAGACGCGTCCGGGGGTAACCAACAGCTCTCGTGAGCGCGTCTCATCTTTAGGGGCGAAAGGCAGCGATTCGGCTGGCGACATAGAAATGATCACAAGAGCGACGCCCAGTACAGCCGAAACTCTCCGATTCGGAGAGAAAGGGAAAGACAATGGAAAGCGTGAAAGTGGGGAAAAGGACGATTGTCAAACATTCAATAGCCTGGGGAGCGTTGTTTGGTCTGGTGCTCGGGATGTTCTCCGGAGCGACTTACGCGTCAAAGAACAAGCCAGACGATTCCTCGAGCCAGGTGCCCGTGCACATGGTCGTGACCGTGAAGGCACGCCACGGTGCACAAGTGCCGGCTGTCGCCGAAGGTGACGTGCAGGTCTTTCAGCGTGACAAACAGAATACGGTTACAACATGGATCCCCTTGCAGGGAGACCGGGCTGGATTGCAGCTCTTTATTTTGATTGACGACAATGCTCGAGACAGCCTCAGCTTGCAGTTCAGCAGCATCGCGAAATTTATTGCGGAGCAGCCCGCTTCGACTGCGATCGGCGTCGGTTATATGCGGAACGGCACTGTCTTTGTGGCTCAGGATTTGACCAACGATCATGCCCTGGTCGAAAAATCATTGCGGCTGCCCATCGGGGCTGCGGCCGGATATGCCAGCCCTTACTTGGCGCTGTCGGACCTGATGAAAAAATGGCCCGACACCCAGGATCGTCGCGAGATCTTGATGATCACCAACGGAATCGATCCTCTCGGCGGCGGATTTTCGAATGATCCATTCAATAACCCTTACCTCGACGAGGCTGCCAACCGCGCGCAGCGTGGAGGGTTCATTGTGTATTCGATTTATACGCCCGGAGCCGGACGCCTTGGCCGTGGTTTGTTCCGCACCGATCTGGCGCAAACCGGCCTCGATGTTCTTTCTCAGAAGACTGGCGGCGAAACCTACTACATCGGCATCGGAACGCCAGTTGACATAACTCCGTACTTACGGGACGTGAGCAACAGCCTGAAGAACCAATATGAACTCACCTTCCTGGCTCAGAGCGCAAAGAAGCCGACTCTTGAACCAGTAAAAGTGAGGACGGAAATGCCGAACATGGGCCTGAAAACTGCCGAATCTGGCTACGTCAAGCCCGGCATGTAAAACGAACGCACAAACCAGCGCATCGCGTGGTTGTGAAGATTGGAGCGTTGCCGGACAGGAAGAATTTCAGCTGTCTGTCCGGCAACGCGACCAACCTCGCTGACGCGCTGATAAATGTGCCGAAACAGTTCCGCATCGCAGGCCTCCGCTAAAGATTTGTCCCTTACTGTTTTTTTCCTATCCCGCTTCCCGCTGTCACTAAATTTCCGCCTACGCCCCGGCTGGCGAGAAAAGGGAAGCCCAAAATAGCGCTTGACATATTCCTATATGGGAATATATTTAATGCATGGCCAGGGCAGCGACAACTTCAGACGCGTTCAATGCCGTCGCCGAACCACGCCGCCGAGACATCCTGAACTACCTGGCGACGCGCGAGCACTCCGTCACCGAAATTGTGGACGCCATGCAGATGGAGCAACCGTCGGTTTCGAAGCACCTGAAAGTTTTGAAAGGTGTTGGCTTGGTGGAAGTCCGCAGGGAGGGTCGGCAGATGTTTTACAAAGTGAACGCTGTAGCGATCCGGCCGTTGCATGAATGGACCAGCACATTCGAGCGGCTCTGGAAACACCAGTTGCTGCGAATCAAGGAACGGGCCGAGGCCAACGATGCTCAGAAACAATAGTCTTGTCGAATTTCATACCAGGAGGAAATCATGAGTTCACCCGCGCTATCGCTGGAAGCGACAACGATCCTTATAACCGAAGAAATTGAAGTCCGTGCCTCGATTGAGGTGACCTTCGCCGCGCTGCTCGATCAACTCGGCCCGTACAACGAAACGGAAGCCAACAAGCCAATGCCCATGAAGCTCGAAGCATGGCCCGGCGGCAGATGGTATCGCGACCTCGGAGACAACAACGGCCACTACTGGGGAGCGGTGCAGGCCATCAAAAAGCCGACCCTGCTGGAAATTTCCGGACCATTGTTCATGTCCAACCCGGTCATTACCAATCTTCAATATCGGCTGAAGGAATCGGGCAGCATCACGATCATTTCATTCCGGCACCAATCGTTCGGATTGATTCTTGAAGAATATCGAAACGCGAAAAACGGTTGGAGTTACATCCACGAGAGGGTAAAACAGCGCGCCGAAGCTCCACGGCCAAATTAAGGCGTGCGATTGAGAACTTGAAGGAGGCAAATATGTGTCCAGCATGTATCGCGGGCGCGGCCATGATAGCGGCCGGAACCGCATCCACAGCGGGAATTCTTGCAGTGTGCATCGGCAAATTAAGAAATGTTTTCAGGGTAAGTAATCTCGGTCATTTTCAAAAAATCAAGGAGAACTAAAATGGCAACAGGAAAAAAGATGGACGTGGAACACCTGAAGACGCACCTCGGAATGAATACACCACCGGTTGTGTCGCCGCAGGAATGGGAAACTGCGCGACAACAACTCCTCGTGAAGGAGAAGGCCTTGACCCGCTCTCGTGATGCGCTGGCCGCCGAGCGTCGGCGCATGCCGTGGCAGGCCGTGGAGAAGACCTACGAATTCGAAGGTCCTAAGGGCAAGGTAACCTTGCTCGATTTATTCGAAGGTCGCCCTCAACTGATTCTCTACCGCGCCTTCTTCGAGCCCGGCGTTTTCGGCTGGCCCGACCATGCCTGCCGCGGCTGTTCCTTAGGTGCCGATCAGGTCGCCCACCTTTCTCACCTGAACGCCCGCGACACCACTCTCGCGTTCGCCTCGCGCGCTCCGCAGGCGGACATCGCCCGCCTGAAAACGCGAATGGATTGGAAGATGCCGTGGTACACCATCACCGACAGCTTCGATACCGACTTCGGCGTGAACGAATGGCACGGCCACAACGTGTTCTTCCGCGATGGCGAGCGCATCTTTCGCACCTACTTCATCAACAATCGCGGCGACGAAGCGATGGGCAGCACCTGGAGCTACCTCGACATGACTGTTCTGGGCCGTCAGGAAGAGTGGGAGGATTCACCGGCGGGTTATCCCCAGACTCCGCCATATAAATGGTGGAACTGGCATGATCAATACGCCGCCAACGCCCCGGTAGACCCCGGATGGGTCAAAGTTGTGGAAAACTCAAAGGCGACCCTGAGCCTGAACGACTAGTCGGCGATCTGGCAAGCGCTGAAGCCGAACTGCGTTGTAATCACGCACGCAGCTTCGGCGCGATCGTAACGGAATCGGCGGCCCACAGATGTTGCGCTGCATAAGCGCGCCAGGGCCGCCACGATTCCGCGCGATCGATTAGAGCTGCGGAAGTTGGCACCGCAGCATCCAGACTTGCAATGCCGCGGAGCAGGGCAATATCGGTCGCCGGAAACGCATCCGTCTCTCGAATGGCCCGCAACGCGATGTACTGCGCCGTCCATTCGCCGACGCCCCGAATGTTTCGAAGTTTCCCGATGGATTCCTCGATCTTGCCGAGAGGGCGAAACAAATCTGCATCGGCGACCACTGCCTCAGCTAACGCTTTTAGCGCATCCTGCCGCGCCTTCGGCATGGGCAGTCCGATCGTCGCGGCCGACGCTACCGCCTTCGCCGTCGGAAACACGTGCGTCAACCCATCATGCACCGGGGCATCAACCGCCACCCGCTCTCCGTGTGCCGCCACAAACTGACCGGCCAGTTGACGAGCGGCGGCAACCGTAATCTGCTGTCCGAGAATGGCTCGCACCGCAAGTTCGAATCCGTCCCAACCGCCGGGCGCACGCAATCCCGGATGACGCGCTACCAATGGCGCCAGCAGCGGATCGCTCGAAAGATGCGTGCCGATGGTCTCGATGTCCGCGCCAACATCGAATAATCGGCGGACTCGCGCCACGATCGCCGGAAATGATCGCACATCCGGAAATTGAATTCTCAGTCCCAGGCTATTCTGTTTTGGTAGATGGCAGACCTCGATGCTTCCGGTCTTTCCACCGATCTCCACCGTTCGCAGATATTTCCCATCCTCCACAATTTCCACGCCACGAATCGCGCGCATTTGGAAAAATCGCAGAATCGCATCCCAATCGTATGGAGGGCGATACCGCAGCTTCAGGCTGACTCCCGGTTCAGCTGGCATCGGCTTCGCTACGGTTTTCCGTCGCAGCGCGCTCGGCGGCCTCCGGAAAAGATCCTGAAATACTTCGTTGAACCGGCGCAAGCTGCCAAAACCGGAAGCCACCGCGATCTGCGTCATCGGCATTCGCGTTTCATGAATCAATTGTTTGGCGAAAAGGACGCGACGCGTTTGAGCCACCGAAACCGGCGAAGCTCCCAGGTGCTGGAGAAACAAACGACGCAACTGGCGTTCGCCAATTCCCAGCCGGTCCGCCAGCGCTTCCACACTTGCACCGTCGCCATCGAGCGCGCCATCGGCGATCAGCGCCAGCGCTCGCGACACGGTATTTGAAGTTCCGCGCCACGACGCCAAATCAGGCGCCGTTTCCGGGCGGCAGCGAAGGCATGGGCGAAACCCGGCGTCTTGGGCCGCGGCGGCCGAATCATAGAAACGGCAATTCTCGGATTTGGGCGTGCGCGCGGGACAAATCGGCCGGCAATAGATCCCGGTGGACGTAACAGCGACGAAGATCAGCCCGTCAAACCGAGGGTCGCGGCTCTGCAGGGCGCGGTAACATACTTTTTGATTTGGCAGTTCCATGTAACGATTTTCACACCCCGAGCCGCATTCGACTCGCGGTTTTCGGACATCATCAATTTTAAGTCACGTATCGGCGTTAATGTTAGCGCATCTTATTGGTAGCTCTTGTTGGCGGCTGAATTGTCCCGCATCAAAAACGGAAGGAGTCGAAATGAAATCCAAAACGAAAACGCAACCGGCACGCCCAGGAAATCGAGATGCGACTTACGCTTACAAAATAATCCAATCGCCCGTCGGAGATTTAAGACTTATTGCCAATGACGAAGCCCTGATCGCTGTTAACTGGGAAAAGCGTGGTTCGAAAGGAGCACGATTCGGCACCCTCGTCGAGAATGACAAGCATCCCGTGCTGCTCGAGACCGAACGCCAGCTGAAAGAATACTTTCAGGGTAAGAGAAAAACGTTTTCCCTGAAGCTCGACTTGATCGGAACCAAATTCCAGAAGGATGTTTGGGAAATGCTGCTCGCGATCCCTTTTGGCCAGACCCGAAGCTACGCTGACATAGCGCGGCAACTTGGCAATCCGCGAGCCACCCGAGCGGTCGGCGCCGCCAACGGCAGAAACCCAATTCCGATCGTCGTTCCGTGCCACCGCGTGATCGGTGCGTCCGGAAAATTGACTGGATTCGGCGGCGGTTTGAACGTCAAAGCGCACCTTCTCGAATTGGAAGGCGACAAAACGCTTTTAACCAACGCGGGCTAGCTGCCTGAAATTTGTCGCGCTGCGAAGAAAGCTCCAGACCATCACAGCCCAACCATTCGCTGCAAATGTTCCGGGTAGCGCTCGCCTTCGATCGTGATCTTCGAGGCCGCGCTATTGATTTCTCCCAGATCGTCTGGCGTCAGCTTAATTTGAAGCGCGCCGATGTTCTCGTCGAGTCGAGACAACCTGGTCGTGCCCGGGATCGGCGCGATCCACGGTTTCTGTGCCAGCAGCCAGGCCAGCGCAATCTGCGCCGGCGTCGCCCCCTTCTCTTTCCCGATCCGGCCAAGTAGATCCACGACCGCCTGGTTCGCCTTGCGTGCCTCCGGCGTAAAACGCGGAACGATGTTGCGGAAGTCATTGCTGTCGAACGTGGTCTTCTCGTCGATTTTCCCGGTAAGGAAACCTTTACCCAACGGGCTGTACGCGACCAGCCCAATCCCAAGTTCCTCAAGCGTGGGGATCACTTCCGCTTCCGGATTTCTCCACCACAGCGAGTATTCATTTTGCAGCGCAGTCACGGGTTGCACGGCATGCGCGCGACGAATGGTCTTGACTCCCGCTTCCGAAAGTCCAAAGTGTTTCACCTTGCCTTGTTGAATCAGATCCTTCACCGCTCCCGCCACGTCTTCGATCGGCACGTTCGGATCCACGCGGTGCTGGTAGAACAAATCAATCACCTCGGTCTTGAGCCGTCGGAGTGAAGCTTCCGCAACCTCCTTGATGTGCTGCGGCCGGCTATCCAGTCCCGCCTGTTTGTTGGTCGCCGGATCAAATTTGAACCCGAACTTGGTGGCGATCACCACTTGCTCGCGCACCGGCGCGAGCGCTTCACCCACCAGTTCTTCGTTTGTGAACGGGCCATAGACTTCAGCGGTGTCGAAAAAGGCGATCCCGCGCTGCACCGCGGTTCGGATCAGCGTAATCATCTCCTGCTTATCTTTCGGCGGGCCGTACGAAAAGCTCATGCCCATGCAGCCCAGGCCAAGAGCTGAAACTTCCAATTTCCCTTTTCCCAATTTCCGCTTTTCCATCGCCTCTCCTCCCGGCTATTCTCTCTCCTTCGCAACACCAGTTGCAAAAGCGAGAAGGACGGTAGCCTTATCCTTCAGAATGTATTGCCTATTCCTCTCGTTCGGTGAAAAATTGTTGGTGTACCCAAGCCCGAACCGAGCCAGTGAACGCACTTCGATGACCGACAACTTACAGGCCGGAACATGAGAAGCAAGGCTTGGCTCGCTTGGAGTAGTGGAAAAGACAGCGCCTGGGCGCTCCACCAAGTACGCCAGGAAAGCCAATTCGATGTCGTCGCCCTCCTCACCACCATAAATCACACCCACGGCCGCGTCGCTATGCATGCGGTGCGGGAAAACCTGCTTGAAATTCAGGCAGCGGCGGCAGGCCTTCCGCTGGTCAAAGTTCCCATTCCGTGGCCATGTTCGAACGAGGTCTACGAACAAGCGATGAGCCTCGCCATGGCGCGCGCCCAAGCCGAGGGAATTCGGCACGTCATTTTCGGCGATTTGTTCCTCGAAGATATTCGCGCCTACCGCGAAGAAAAACTTAGGCTGTGCGGAATGACTCCGGTATTTCCGTTGTGGGGATTAAATACACATCAGCTCGCCAAAGACATGATCGCGGGCGGCCTGACCGCATACTTGACCTGCATTGACCCGCGTCATCTGGACCGCACGTTTGCCGGTCGCCGTTTTGATGCCAACCTGATTGCCGTTCTTCCACGCAGTGTTGATCCCTGCGGCGAAAATGGTGAATTCCACACCTTCGCCAATGCGGGTCCCATGTTCAGCGCGGAAATAACGGTGACGGCAGGCGAAATCGTTGATCGCGACGGTTTTGTTTTCGCCGATCTTCTGCCGCGGACCAACCAGGTCGAAATATCCCGATCGTTGGCGATTTAGGCTATCTGTCTGCTTCAGCCGTCGGGACTTGGCAGCGCGCTACCGCCATCGCCAGCGCTTGGCGTCCTTCGTATTGACTTCCGCCGTACCTCGACATAGTGTTCGCTTTGCCAAACGGAGCGAAACCAAAGTTATTTTAAATTCATCTCGCTGCGGGTGTGCTGCAGGACGGTCTGCTTAGCGTGCAGGCCATGGAATCGACAACTCGAATTGCGAAGGGGCGCGCAATGAAGAAGACACTCAGGTGGGCGGCCGTGGTCGCCTTTTGTATTTTTGCGTTTACGATACAAGCTTTCGGCCAGGCGCCGCCTGTTCAGATTGTGATGGATCCGGTCATCGTTCAGAAGAACGCGCCCATCCAGATCGTTTCCATCAAGGCCGACGGCGATAACGCGCTGGCGACCATTGTGGTAAAGAACGTTACCGACCACTACATTCAGGCGTTCAACGTCGTGTGGAGCGTGTTCCGTCCATCGAACTGCGCGACGAACGGCCCTGCTCCGGGCATCCAACAACTGATGAGTGCGGGTCATCAAGTCTTCGCCAAGGCGCCAGGCCCCGGCGGCGGTGATCGAGTCCTCAAGCCTCACGAGCAAATCGAGATCACCTCTCTCTCGCTCTCCCGCAAGGATTTACTCGACCTCGCTAAGAAAAATAATGCCAAGAAACTGCGCGTGCAAGTGGGCGTCGCCTGGGCCAATTTCACTACCAGTGATCATTTCACCGATCACGATGGACCGCCGGATTGGTTTGATCCTGCGGCCATAAAGATGGGCGTTCTGGACGATGACGATGCAACCAAGCAGGCCTGTGAGTAATGCAGACTCACCTCGCGGCTAAGTCCGCGTCTATCGCGGCCCGCTTCCTGCTCCGCTAAAAATTGCGAATGGAATTCCATCCGGGTCCACCGCCACGGCCATCTCGTCGCCTTCGGGCAGTGTTTGCGGTGGAATCACGGTGTGTGCGCCCAGTGATTCCGCTTTTTTCAGGTGGGCTTTTACATCGTCCACACGGATGAAAAGCTGGACCATGCTGTGGCCTTCTTTTTCGGAAATGGGCCATAGGCCGCCGTTGATGCCGTCCGCTGAGTTTGTATCGATCTGCTTGTAACCGAGCGGATTGTCGCTGGAAATCTTCCAGCCAAAAAGAGCGGAATAAAAATCTTCGAGTTTCTGGGGCTGCCTGGTCAAAATCTGCCAGTGCATTACTGGATTAGGCATTCTGGCCTCCTCTGGTTTTCTTCAGTGTCGTGACCGGGAAAATGGAAACCGCTACCTGGTAAACGTCATCCTTGGACTCACTCTCGGACACCACCGACCGCAAATCCCCCATGAATTCGTCCGTCAGCGCCTGCAGTCGTGGAAGTTTTTTCGAGTCAACCGCGAGAACCATCTGGCGATGAACGCGGTGCTGGCTCGGAATTCTCTTTATCGCCTGCGCTTCCAATTCAAGAATTTCCTGCCTCATCAAAATGCCGGCCTGTTCCGTCAGCGCCGCGCTATGAAATTCCGCATCACCGGATTTATCAATCCACTGGTCGCGACCGGCCATTTCCAGTAATCCCAGGCGAAGCAGCCGTTGCAACGCAATGTTGACGTCTTCCACCGCGAGGCCGAGGGTGGCCGCGATCCATCTCGAATCCGTCTGGAAACCGCGCAACTGTATGAGTTCAAGAATCGCGTAGTGCTGCCAGGCCGAAAGTAGCTGAAATGTGTCCAGATCGAGACGCACCGTTTGAATTTCTTTAGGAAAAACTTTCGTCTTCGATTTTTTTCTGGAATTCTCTGCGCAGGCGCGCCGGGCCTCTTCGCTCAGCCCTAACCGCTTGCCAACCGTTTCCAGTGCGCGGGCCGAAAGTCGCCTCTTGCCCCGCAGGACCTGTGACAGTGTGGAGTGATTGATGCCGAGTTTTACGGCAAACGACCGAAGCGAGAACCGCGGGTTGCGGTGCGTAGCAGCTCGCAGCCGCTCGCGCAACAGCGATGCGATGTCGTAAGCCGCCCCAGATGTTTCGCGGCTGGTGTTGGATGAGGTCTTCACCCAGGCAGCCTAGACAACAACCGCCGCCACGGCAATGCTTTTGTACCAAAAGTGGGGCAAAAATCTGCCCCACTTACTTGAGGCCTCTACTCCACGCGCAACGCGCGAATCGGATCCAGCGTGGCCGCGCGGCGGGCGGGAATCACTGCTGCCAGGAACGCCGCAATCACCAGCACAACCGTGGTAAGCAGCAGGATGCGCGGATCGTAAGGCTTCACCCCGAAGAGTTGCGCGGCCATGGCCCGGCCGGCGGCGATTGTAATGGGAATTCCAATCGCCAGCGCGATGGCCATTTGTAGCAGTGCGCCGCGCAGCACCAGCCCCAGCACATGCACGCGGTCCGCGCCCAGCGCCATGCGGATTCCGATTTCGTTGGTGCGGCGCTCGACCGAATAAGCCGTAACCCCGTAGAGCCCGATGGACGCAAGTATGAGGGCCAGGAATCCGAACAGCGATGTGAGTTTGACGATCATGGCCTGCTGTGAAAAATTGTTATCCACTTGCGCGCCAAAAGTCGTGAAATCAATCACCGCCAGGTCCGGGTTCACATCCGCGAGCGCCCGCCGCACCGCCGGTTCCAGTCCCGGCAGTTTGCCCGCCGTCTTCAGTTCGATCGCGTTCAAATAATGCGAGCGATCTTCGAAAGTAACGAAGCGCGGATCGTCGTAAACCACGCCTTGAGACGCGGGTAGAAAAAACATCGCCGGAATTTTGTGCGTCGGCTCGCGGTACTGCGTATCTTCCGTGACGCCTACAATTTCGAATTGTCCCGCATATTTCATCCCCAGGTCGCCGAAATGTTTTCCAAGCGGGTTGTCATCCTTGAAGAAATGTTTCGCGAAGGTCCGATTCACCACCGCCACGCGCTGCGTGCTGGGTGAATCCTGTTCGTTGAATGAGCGGCCTTGAACGATTTTAATGCCCAGTGTTTCGAAATATCCGGCGCTGACTCGAACCCATGAGGTTTGATTGACGTTGGAATCCGGCGGAGGTGCGGGCTGGCCTTCGATGTACACCGTCTCGCCCCAATTGTCGCCCTCCATCGGACTGTACAGCGAAAAACTCATTTGGCTCACTCCCGGTATGGCGCCGAGCGACTCGTGAATCTGGCGATACAGCGCTTCGAGTTGTGCCGGCTTGTAGCCAGCCATCTGCGGATCGAAATGCAGGATGTAACGGTTCGGTGTTTCAAATCCGAAATTCTGGCTCTGCATGTTGCGCAAACTCTGCGTCAGCAAGCCCGCAGCGGACAAAAGTACGAGCGACAACGCCGCCTGTGCGATCACCAGGGATTTTTGAGCCCAGCCGCCAGTGTTCCGTGTCGCGCGGCCCGCGCCACGCAGCGCATCGGCCGGCGCGGTCTTCGCGGTGATCCAGGCTGGCGCGACGCCGAACAAAACTCCGGTCAGCATCGCCACCCCAAATGTAAACGCCAGCACCGGCAGCGACGGCGAAGCGTGTATCGCGACGTACGTATCCTGAAACGCGAGACGCAGAATGATTCGCGTTCCGGCAAACGCCAACGCGACTCCCGCAATCCCGCCCAGCGCCGCCAGCACCAGGCTCTCCGTAAGCACCTGCCGTACCTGACGCGTTGCTGGCGCCCCCAGCGCCGCCCGAATCGAAGTTTGCAGTTTGCGATTTGTGGCCCGGACCAGCATCAGGTTCGCCACATTCGCACAGGCGATCGCTAGCACCAGCGCGGAAATCCACATCAGCAGCCGCAGCCCTGACTCGTACTGATCGCGCAACATTTGCACTCCCGCGCCGCCAGGCGCGAGACGCAACATTTGTTTCGGGACCAGCGCCGCCTCTTCTGGTTGCAGCTTGGCGATGGGACTCAGTAGCCACTGCTGCAGCTCGACCTGCATATGCGCCCCGATTTTTTTTGGGTCCGCGCCGGGTGAGATCCGGCCGATTACGTCCAACCAGTCCTGTTGCGGAAAATCCAGTATGCTGCTGGGCCCGTTGATCAGCGGCTCAGCGTTGATGGGAATCCAGAACGCAGCCGGGTTCTCCAGACGATCGCCGAAAAATCCAGATGGCGCGATTCCGATAATGGTGAAGGGCTGGCCGTTCATGCTGACCGATGAACCGACCAGCGACCGGTCGCCGCCGAATTTCTGTTGCCACGCGCGATAACTGATCACTGCGACGGGACTCGCGCCCTTGCGGTCGTCGTCTGGCGTGAAGACGCGGCCCGCATAGGGCCCGATGCCAAACATGGTGAAATAATTTCCCGAAACATATTCGCTGCGCATGGATTGCGCGGGCTGGCTGGTACCGCTGCGGCGCACGCCGATTAAGTCGCCGCCGGATTGGAACGCGGCGAGTTCGCTGAAGCCCTCGGTGTTATCTCGAAAAGTTTTGTACTTATCGTAGGAGAAGAGCGACCAATCATCCTGCAGGCCGCCGTTGACGCAGCAATTTTCAATGTCGCCCACGCGATACAGTTCGCTGGGTTTGGTGACCGGCAGGGAATTCAGCAGCACCGCATGAACCAAGGTAAATATGGCCGTGGTCGCGCCAATTCCCAGCGCCAGAGTCAGCACCACCGTCGCCGTGAAAACCGGCGCCGCCGCAAATTGCCGCAGCGCGTATCGAATGTCTTTCATCAGCGAACCCCTCCGCACACTGATACGGATGCAAGGTCCCGTTTGTTCACTGGTTGGAAGTAACGAGCGAAAATTCGGGGGCGAAGCGGTGTCTAACTGTCGTTTCGGTTCTTACCCTACGATGAACGAAGCTACTCTAAGCGTCAGCGATTCGGGAGCTGGCCTCGTCCCGGGCCCATGCATCCGCCGGCTGGTCATCGGGCGAGGGCCGAATGTTCGGATTCTGCATAATCACGCGCGCGCAAGTATTCCAACGCAGAATCGCGCTGTCGTTTCCCGGTTTCGCGAACTTGATCGCCCGTTCGTAATGACCCATCGCTTCGCGCAGCGAATGATACGCAGCCGTTCCTCCGGGGCCGCCGCCACGAATGCGGGCGTTCCCCAGGCGCTCCCAGATAATGCCGGCGTAATACGCTCGTTCGTAATCGCCTTGAATTCGCGCGAGAACCTCCTGCGCGGCTTTAGCGTTCACACTCGATTGAAATTGATCCGTCCGCGCGAGCAGCAGCGAAATCAGCGCCTGCTGGTGGTCCGGCTGGATTGCCAGAATATCCAGGCAAATGCTTTCCGCCAGATGCGGCTCATTCAACAGCCGGTAACGCTCCACTTTCGCCAGCGCTTCCGGAATGCTCTGCGCCGAAATGGATTTCAAATCGAAATGCATAAAATCCTCCTACGCTTCTTTGCCCCCGAATATCCGGAACAATTTCGAAAGCGGATCAAAAAAGCGATCCACCACGCGTTCCTTCAACGGAATGATCGCATTGTCCGTAATCGTGATGTTCTCCGGACATACCTTCGTGCAGCATTTGGTGATGTTGCACAATCCCACGCCGAATTCCGTTTTCAATTCCTCGACTCGATCGCCGACATCCAGCGGATGCATTTCCAGCGCGGCCGCGTAGACCAGAAATCGCGGGCCGATGAATTGCTCGTGCATGTGATGATCGCGCAGCACGTGGCACACATCCTGGCACAAGTAGCATTCGATGCACTTGCGAAACTCCTGCACTCTTTCCACATCTTCCTGCGCGATGCGCCAGGTGCCGTCGGGTGCATCGGGACGCCGCGGCTTGAACTGCGGAATCCGCTGCTTCACCGTGTAATTCCACGATACGTCCGTCACCAAATCCTTGAGATGCGGAAAAGCTTTCATGGGTTCGACCGTGACCGGCTTATCCAAGGGAAGCGTGTTCATGCGCGTCATGCACATTAATTTCGGCATTCCGTTTATTTCCGCCGAGCACGACCCGCATTTCCCCGCCTTGCAATTCCACCGAACCGCCATATCGCCGGCTTGTTCCGCCTGGATTTGATGAACCACGTCGAGGACCACCATCCCGTCCACGATTTCCGCGTTGTAGTCCTGAAATTTCCCCTGGCCTTTTTCTCCGCGCCAGATCCGAAATGTTGCGGTCGCCATTACTTCATCTCCTGAACGATTTCCTTCAGATCATCGCGCATCGCGGGAATGGTCTCGCGGGTGAGCTGCATTGTTCCATCCGCGCTCTTTCGCACCACAATGTTAAATGTTCCGTACTTGTCGTCCTTGGCCGGAAAGTCATCGCGAAAATGTGCGCCGCGGCTTTCTTTTCGTTCCAGCGCAGCCAGCGCCACAATTTGCGAAACCGTCAGCAGATTGTGCAGATCGAGCGCCGTGTGCCAGCCTGAATTGTATTCGCGGTTTCCATCCACGCTGACTTGCTCGCTCCTGGCCGCCAATTCTTGAATTCGATCGAGCGCCTGCAGCATTTCCTGCTCCTGCCGCACGATTCCCACCAGATCCTGCATCACTTCCTGCAACGCATGTTGCACCGCGTAGGGATTCTCCGAGCTTTTGCGCGCAAAAGGTTCCAGCGCCCATTTTTCCGCCGCCGCGAGTTGCCCGGTATTCACTGTGCCCAGCGAATTCTTCTTCGAAAATGCCGCCGCGTATTCTCCGGCGCGTTGCCCGAAAACCAGCAAGTCGGAAAGCGAATTTCCGCCCAGCCGGTTGGCCCCGTGCAAGCCCGCCGCGCATTCTCCCGCCGCGAATAATCCCGGCACGTCCGACATCTGCGTATCCGGATCAACACGCACTCCTCCCATCATGTAGTGCGTCGTCGGCCCCACCTCCATCGGCTCCTGCGTAATATCAATATCCGCCAGCTGCTTGAACTGGTGATACATGCTGGGCAATTTCTTTTTGATCAGTTCCGGCGCGTTCGGAACTTTCTCCTTGATCCACGCGATGTCCAGGAACACACCGCCGTGCGGGCTTCCGCGTCCCTCCTTCACCTCTCGACGAATGCAACGCGCCACGTGATCGCGCGTCAGCAATTCCGGTGGGCGTCTCGCGTTCTTATCGCCCTGGGTGTAACGCCAGCCTTCCTCTTCGGTGTCCGCGGTTTGGTTTACATACAGCGCTGGAATGTCTTTGAACATAAATCGTTCGCCATTTTTATTTCGCAGCACGCCGCCTTCGCCGCGCACTCCTTCGGTGACCAGAATTCCGCGCACGCTCGGCGGCCAGATCATCCCGGTCGGATGGAATTGCACGAATTCCATATCCATCAGCGCCGCGCCCGCGTCATACGCGAGCGCGTGGCCATCACCGGTATATTCCCAGCTGTTGCTGGTGATTTTGTACGCTCTGCCAATTCCTCCTGTCGCCAGCACCACCGCTTTGGCGCGAAACAAATGAAATCGTCCGCGCTCGCGATCGTATCCAAAGGCCCCCGCAATCCGCTCCCCGTCCTTCAGCAGCGTGACCACGGTGTGTTCCATGAACACATCCAGGCCCAGATGTATTCCGTGATCCTGAAGCGTTCGAATCATCTCCAGACCGGTGCGGTCACCCACGTGTGCCAGGCGTGGGTATCGATGCCCGCCGAAATTCCTCTGCAGGATCCGGCCGTCTTTCGTGCGATCAAAAAGAGCGCCCCACGCTTCCAATTCATTCACGCGCGCCGGAGCTTCCTTCGCGTGCAGTTCCGCCATACGCCAGTTATTCAGATACTGGCCGCCGCGCATGGTGTCTGAAAAATGCACGCGCCAGCTGTCGCGGTCGTCCACATTTCCCATCGCTGCCGCGATTCCGCCTTCGGCCATCACCGTATGCGCTTTGCCCAGCAGCGACTTTGAAATCACCGCAACCTTTACACCCGTGGCCGAAGCCTCCACTGCGGCGCGTAGCCCCGCGCCTCCCGCCCCAATGATCAGAACGTCGTGCTCGTGCGCGATGTACTCGGCCACTAAAAGATCCTCCAATCCGTCCAAATGCCCATCGAGCACATCCTTATATATAGGTCGCTGAACGCGACCATAAAGAGGCTGCACCACGCGAACAGCATGTGCCGCTGATTCAGGCAACTAACACAGTCGTAGGCTCGCTTGCGGACCGGAGCGCCGGCTAGGCGGTCGCGAAAACCGCCTACCAGATGACGGAGCGAATGGCATCCGAAGGTGTAGGAACTCAGCAGCACCAGATTGGTCAGCAACACCAGCGTGCCAACGCCCATCCCAAAGTGCCCGTTGAACCAGAATGCATCCCACACGTCGTGCGCCAGAAGAATCAGAAACAACAGGGCCAGGTAAAGGAAATAACGATGAATGTTTTGAATGATCAAGGGAAACGATCGTTCGCCAAGATATTTTTTTCTTGGTTCGCCCACCGCGCAAGATGGCGGATCTGCCCAGAAGGCTTTGTAATACGCCCCGCGATAGTAGTAGCAGGTCACTCGAAACCCGCCCGGCGCCCACAAAATGAGCATCGCCGCGGTCACCCAGACCGGAATCCACGTGGGTCGCGCGCCAAACCAGGCGGTCGAAGATCCTATCAATTCCGGTGAATAAAATGGCGAGAGGTACGGCCCGAATCGGAAGTGTTGCCCTTGCAATGCGGCCCAGGTGGAGTAAACGATGAATGCGGAAAGGCCCAGAAACACGAAAAACGGCTGCACCCACCAGTTGTCGGCGCGCCTCGTTTCTCCAAAACCAGATTGCGTTAACGGGACGTCAATCTGCGACATCGAGCCTCCTTACCATTCTTCGCAACGCTGCCGAACCATCCTGAAGTGCCGTAAGCAAAATGCGTGCGATACGCGGCACACACAGACGCGACGGACAATATACGTCAGGTAGACGTTTCTACCCAATGCGGAGTTTCCATGCTCATTCCAAATATTGCCGCGCACAAGGACTTAGCGGTGAAAGTTTTTTCACGGAACTACGTATCCTAATTCGTTGCGGGCGTGCGGTCGGGGCGTCTTCGGGCAAAAAAAAGCCCCTTTTCGTTAAATCCGAAAAGGGGCCCGTTTTCACGTCACTGCTTTTGTTTTGAACTAGATCTAGAAGTGGAGTTTCATTCCGAATTGCAACTGTCGCGCGCCGGTCGTGGCGTCGTTGCGTCCCACTTCCGCCGACGATTGCCCAAACAGTGCTCCGTCAGTGATGAAATTGTCGGGCTGCTGGAAATTCGGATGGTTGAAAACGTTGTAGTATTCCGAACGGAATTCCACCGTGAAACGCTCCGTGATTTTTGTGTTCTTGGCTATGACCATATCGAAATTTTTGTACGATGGGCCATAGAAAGAGTTGCGATGGACGTTGCCCGGCCCGCCGAATAGCGGGAAGGTGAAGAGACCCACGTTCGGACCGGTTTGGGTGATGGGCGAAAGAACCGGAACAACGGTTGGGTTTGTGCTGAACGACGCCCTTTGGGTTGCTCCGGTGGCATCACTGTCAATTCCCGGCGCGAAAATCTCGAACGGGAATCCGCTTTGCAGGGTCGCGATACCAGACCAGGACCATCCTTCCAGAACCCTGCCCACGAATCCGCTGTTCAACCGCGCTTTGCCGCGCCCGAAAGGCAGCTCGGCGATGTAATTGATGACCGCGCGGTTCCGCACGTCGAACGACGAATTTCCCTTCTCCCTTTTGAGTTCGTTCGAATTGGCCGGGAAAACAGTTTGATTTTGCTGCGGCTGAAACGCGTCGCTGGCATCGTCAATGGCATGAGCCCAAGTGTAGTTCGCCTGAAACGACATGCCATGAGCAAACTGCCGGGTGATGGTTGTCTGCAAGCCATTGTAATTTGATTGCGCAATGCTGGCGACTTCGTTGGAGTGCAGAGCCGCGCTGTTGTTGACGGCGTCGAACGGAAGAAACGGCAATCCTGTCGCAGGATTGGTGACGTCGGCCCCAAGATAGAGAAATATACCTTGAACCGTCTCTCCGTTCGGACCGCCATTCGGCGCGGTTGGCGAATCAACGCATTGGTTTGGATTCGGCACGCTGCAGAATGCTCTCAATTTCGCCACCAAGGCTGGGATCGGAGGGTTTCCGTCAATTACCCGGAGCAGGCGGTTCGCTTTGCTGCCGACGTAGTTAACTTCCAGGACGAAATGTCCTCCCAGCTCCCGCTGAATTCCGAAGTTGCGCTGCTGCACGTACGGAACCCGGAAATTCGGATCAATTGTCGCCGGAAAGGCTTGGGCGAATTGCGGTAGCGAAAATCCCGGAGCTGGTTGTGTCACCGGAATCGGTATGTTGGAAATCTGATCGGCTGCGGTGGCGGTTCCACCATTGAATACGCTGTTCACGAAAGGTAGTGAGAACGGCGGATTGGCGCGCGTATCGCCAGTGAGGTTGAAGAACTGACGATCGCGAAAATATCCAAATGCGCCGCGGATGGACGTCTTTCCGTCCTTAAACGGATCCCACGCAAATCCGATGCGAGGCTCGAATCCTTTCGTGTCGTTCACGTAGAGTGGATTCGATCCTCCTCGTGTGACCTGCACAAAGTTAATCGGCGCTGCGCCAGCGAGCGCCTCTGGCGTCGCGCTGGTCAGTTGATCCCGTATGACCCATGGAACTCCGTCCCATTCGTAACGCATCCCGAAGTTCAAGGTGAAATTCGATTTCAGTTTGAATTGATCTTGAAAGAATCCAGACATATCTCGTTCGCGGAAACCGCGTTCGTCGCTCGAAATCCTTGTTCCGGTGGTGTTGAACAGCTGCGTCTGAGATTCGCTGAAAACGCCACCCAATAGCCCCCAGACCGCATCTTGAACTGTCGGGTTGCTGAACGGAACGGTGTTCGTCAGCGCTGATGCGCCGGCGGCGTTAGTGAAAATGGCGAAATTGGGAGTTGACCGCGTTCCAAAATTGTCGAAGTCGTTCGTATAGTTGTCCCCGAACTCGTAACCAAACTTGATGGTGTGCCGCCCTTTGGTCCAGGTCATATTGTCGCCAATGTTATAAGTTCCGAATGGACGATCTTGGCCATTGCTATCGCCCAAGATAATGCATCCGACCTGCGTGAAACCCGGAAGTGCAAAATCACGTCCTCGACCAAACGAATCAACACCCGCCAGGCTCAAGCTGTCGATGGTGCTCGCGCCGTTGCATGTGAAATTTTGGAATGAGCGGGTGGCCCCGGCGTAGAAATCGTTCTGCAGGGTCGGAGATATTGTGGAGGAAAGATGCCCATTCAAGCTCTGCGTTAGGCCCGCGGAAGCGGCGCCCCCGATTCCCGGAAGAAGATTGGTGTTTCCACCGTTATCAGACGACTTGTTCGCGAGATAGCGAACGCTCACCGTATTTCGCGGCGAAATGGTGTAGTCAACACGCCCAAGATAATTGTTGGCGTCCACCAGATCGGTATCCGCGAAGAAAAACTGCGATGAAACACCCTGAACTACCGCCGGACCGTTTGCTGCGGGATAAAAATTCAGAATCTTCTGCGTTTGAGGATCCAGCGCAAGTTTAAACACGTTATTGGGAGCGCCGGGTGTGCTGACGTTGATATTTACCGGACCCGCCGTCGGATCCGTGTACGTGAAATTCCCCGTTTTGAAAGCCGCGTCTGGAACTGTCGCGACCGAGGTCGTCGCCGTTGCGAACCGATTCCCTTCATAGTTGAAAAAATAAAATAACTTGTTCTTGATTACCGGACCACCGACCGAAATTCCAAACGTGTTACGAACGTAAGGGCTTTGCGGTCCAGTATCGGGAGTATTGAAGAAATCTCGCGCGCCAAGTGCGTTCCAGCGGCCGAAATAATAAAGGTCGCCGTGGAAATTGTTGGTTCCGCTGCGCGTGATGATATCGATCACCGCGCTGGAGTTGCGCCCAAATTCGGGAAGGTAACTATTCGATATGACCCGAAATTCTTCGGTCGCGTCCGGATTCAACGTTGCCAGTCCGCTGCCCGGAACACCCGGGTCATTATTATTTGTTCCATCCAATTGGAAATTGTTGTTTCGGTCGCGGCCACCGTTAACGGAAAAACCCAGGGTTCCGGTATTTGTGAACGTGGTGCCGGGTGTCAGCAAAACTAATTGATACGGATCGCGAAGAATTAAAGGAAGCGCTTCAATTTGTTTTTGGTCAACGATGTTGCTGACTTGCGAATCCGTGGTGTCAATGGGTGCGACGTTCGTGCCTTCCACCGTGACCGTTTGCGCCGCGCCGCTGATTTCGAGTTTCGCATCGAGCGTCAGTGCCTGGTCTACGGTGAGATTCACGGCCGTGAACTGCATCGTTTTGAGTCCATCTTTCGTAACGGTCACGTCGTATTTGCCGGGTGCCAGGCTGGAAATAGTGTAGGTTCCACTCTCGCCCGTCTGAATTTCGCGCGTGGCATTCGTCGCTTCGTTCACCACGCTAATTGTGGCGCCGGGCACCACCGCTCCGGACGGATCCGTTACCGTCCCATTGATTGACGCCGTCTGCGCTAGGACAATGTGTGGAAGGAGCGAAATTCCCAACAGCAACATCAGCACTCGCGTGATCCTGAGCCAGTTTTTTCCGTTCCTCATTTCGTCTCCCATGCCCCGTCGCAACCGCCGGAACGCTCCGTGGCCGAAAATTCTCTTTGCGATAGCACGGTCATTGCATGAGAGCGGCCATCTACGGATTTCACGGAACGTCTTCACCCGGAAGGAATTAGTCGTGATTCAATGCACGCGCTCTACGACCTGAGGTAGGTGAGATAGATTTGTGTATCCCAGTTTCCGGACGGAGTTTTTTCCGCGAAATCGGAGGTCATCAATCCGATTTATGGAATGCTGGGACGAAATGTTTTTTTGAATTTAACATCGGTCCCGCGCTGGGCATATACTTCTCGCCTCAATCGCGGCGGACGTTGCCAGGCCGCGACGTTGAAGGTCACCGTGAAACGCTGGGTCAGAATTTTATTGGCCGTCGCCGGCCTGATTGTCTTGGTGGCTGCCTCGCTTCCTTTTTTTGTGAACGCGAATACGTTTCGGCCGGCGATTGAAAAGCAACTCAGCGCCGTGCTCGGACGCAGCGTGAAACTCGGCGCGTTGCGGCTGCCGCCGTTTTCCGGAAGCTTGATCGCCGAAGACGTAAGCGTGGCCGACGATCCCAATTTCAGCGCCGCGCCATTTCTCACCGCGAAAGAAGTTCGCATCGGCGTTTCGCTGCATCGCCTGATTTTTGCGCACGAAGTACACCTGCGCAGCTTTCAAATCGAATCGCCGCAAATCACGGTGATTCGCGCGGCCAACGGCAGCTGGAATTTTTCCAGCATAGGGCGGGCGGCGGTGGCGCCGACTGCCACCAGCAGCGGCGTGGCGGGTATATCTAAAAAATCCGCGCAGGCGCTGGCGGATCTTTCGGTGGGCCGCATCGTGATTGAGGACGGCCGGGCCGTGGTTAGCACGCTGCCGTCGCACGGCGAGCCTACCGTGTACGACCACGTAAATCTCACCGCGCGCGATTTTTCTTTCGGCGCGCAATTTCCGTTCGAGCTAAGCGCGAGCCTGCCGGCCGGGGGCACACTCAGCGCGACCGGGCATATAGGCCCGATTAATCGCGACGACGTGGCGACCAGCCCGGCCGACGCGCGAATCTCAGTGAAAAGTTTGAACCCAGTCGCCGCCGGATTTTTAAGTCCGGAGGCCGGGGTTTCGGTGGTCGCGGACATCGAGATACACGCGACGTCTGACGGACAGACGCTCGCGACCGACGGCACCATTCAGCTGCAAAATCTGAAACTGCGCAAAGGCGCGGCGGCCGCGCCGAAGCCGCTGGACCTGAGCTATCGCGGCTCGCACCGGCTGAGAGAAAACACCGGCGAAATCCTGGATGCGAGCGCGAAAATCGGCAACGCCGAAATTCACGCGAGCGGGACGTATCAACCGCTGCTGAACGCGGTTGGGAAAACTGCGCCGGTGGGCGTGGAGGCAAGAACCGGGGCGGCGGAGAAAAGCGCGACGGCGCGAGTGAAGGGCGCTGCGAGCGGCGCAAACAGCGCGGCGGCAATGGATGATCCTTTGCTGAATCTGAAACTCGCGGGGCAAAATTTGCCGATTGACGAGCTGCAGCCGCTGATGACGGCGGCGGGTATACGGCTGCCGAATGGCTCGAGGCTGAAGGGCGGGACACTTTCCTTGAATTTGGCGATCGCGGGGCAGGCGCGGGCGCTGACGATCAGCGGGGCGATCGCGCTGGACAATACGCGCCTGGTGGGGTTCGACATCAGCACGAAAGTCCACGGTATCGCGGCGCTGGGCGGAGTGAAATCCAGCGATACCACGGAGTTTGAAAAATTGCGGGCGGACGTGCGCATGACGAACGCGGGCGTGACGGTGACCAGGATCGAGGCGGTGATTCCGGCCATGGGAGAACTCAGCGGAAGCGGCACGGTATCGGCCGCGGACCAACTGGATTTCAATCTGGTGATGACGGGTTCGGCGGTGAGCGGGATCGGAAAAGTGGGAGTGGGGCTGCTGTCGGCGTTGAACGGGTCGAGCGGGAGCAAGTCCGGAGTGCCGCTGCGGGTGACCGGGACGCCGGACGACCCGAATATAACGGCGGACGTGGGCGGAATCGTGGGGAAGAAGACCAAATCCATTGCGTCGTTCTTCGGCGGCGGCAAAAAAAAGTAGACCGCGTGCCGCGGCGGAAAATTGAAATTGGAAATTGGGGACGGGCCGGTGAATCTTGGGAAGGCTCGGCGAAAAGGCCGCCGAGCGGTAGGCGCTGCGCGCCGATGTGGTGGGCACGGTTGAAACCGTGCCCTGACGAAAACCGGAGCCGGCGAATCTGGGAAGGCTCGGCGAAAAGGCCGCCGAGCGGTGGGCGCTGCGCGCCGATGTTTTTTGGCGGGGTTGAAACCCCGCCCCTCGGTGAAGTGAAATTGGTGCGGCTGAAGGCGTGCCCTGACGAAACCGCACGCGGGCGGCGGTTGAGATTCCGCCTTGCGTGGGCGCATGCGCTGTTGGCTGCCATGTTCGTCCCCGTCGATTCTTTCGGGGGACGATCGACTTCGCGAGTGAACGCGCATTTCCCATCGTAAACAGCAGATCCCTCGCGTGGCTCGGGATGACAACCCCACCACATTTTCTTGCGCGAAGCGCGGCGGTGGCGGGGTGGAGTGAAGGCTCGGCGAAAAGGCCGCCGAGCGGTGGGCGCTGCGCGCCGACGTTTTTTGGCGGGGTTGAAACCCCGCCCCTCGGTGAAGTGGGATTGAAGCGGCTGAAGGCGTGCCCTGACGAAACCGCACGCGAGTGGTGGTTGAGATTCCGCCCCTCCGTGTTGGCTGCGATGTTCTGCCGCGGCGATTCTTGGCGGGACGACCGACTTCGCGAGTGAACGCGCAGTCCGATCGTAAACAGCAGATCCCTCGCGGGGCTCGGGATGACGGTCCCGGCACACTTTTTTGCGCGGAGCGCGGCGGGGCAGTGGCGAGGAGCGTTGGCCGCTCGGGGCGTACGAGCTGCGCTGGATTTGTGCTGTTCGAAAGCGGTGGCAGAGCCACCGCACTCCCAAAGAAGCGGAAAAGCGGCGCGGATTTTGGGCGGTGTGAGGTGCCACGATTCGGGCGCGCGAACCCATTTATTTTGTCGATTAGAGTGCATCGCCGGCCTTTGTTTTGTAGGGGTTGGACATGGTTTCTAATTCCGGCGAGTGTCGATTAGAAATGGCGGAAAAGGGGCCGCGGGCCGCGGCGGAAAAATGGAAAAGTGAAAATGGAAAATGGGGAAAGGCGGCGGTTTTGCGCGGTGTGCCGGGGCGTGACGGCGAGAGAGCCTTCGCTGCGCTGTGGATGACGGGCCACCATACTTTTTGCGCGGAGCGCGGCGGGGCAGCGGCGAGGAGCGTTGGTCGCTTGGGGCGTGCGATCCGCGCTGGATTTGTGCGGACGAGTCACCTACGTTCTCGATTAGAAATCATGGCCGGCCTTTATTTTCAGGGGGTTAGGCATGGTTTCTAATCGCGCGAGTCGTTCTCGATTAGAAATGGCGGAAGAGGTGCCGCGCGGCGCGTTGGAAAATGGAAAAGTGAAAATGGAAAAGGAGCGGCGGGTGGCGGCGGAAGATGGAAAAGTGAAAATGGAAAATAGGGAAAGGCGGCGCGAGGAGAAATGGAAGTGGGAGTTTGCGCGGAACAAGCATTCCGAATCTGGCGACCCTCCCGAATGTGACGATTAGAATTGGCCTCGGGCGTTTGTTTTCCGCGAGTTACGGCGTTTTCTAATCGCGCAAGCCATTGTCGATTAGAAATGGCGGAAGGCGGAAATTCGAAATGGGAAATGGGAGAAGAGAGGCGCGCGGGCGTCCCGCTCCAGGTGCGGAGTGTCCGCGTCAACGTTGTCCGGCCTGTGCCGCGCGTCCCAGTTCGCATGCAGGGTCCTCAGCGGGGCTGAAAAGTGTCCCGACTCACGTTAACATAGTTGGTATCAGTTTACAATGCGTAAATGGTGGGGTGGGGTAATTGCAAGAAAAGGCGGGAGGTAGGGTGCGTGTGTGCACACGACGCAACCCACAAAGGCGTAAGGCGTAGGCTAGGTTCCAGGGAAGCCACCAGAACCGAGTCAAGGGCGGAGGCTCGCGGGAAGGGCACCGCGAAGGGTAGGGCGCTTTGCGCGACTTTTCTTCCCGGCCCTTACGGACCGGGCTAACCTCTGCCGCACCTACGGCGCTGGTTTGGGCCCGAGAAAACGGAAGGTAGGTTGCGTGTGTACACACAGGCTGGAGCGACGGAGGGTCTGGCGGGCACTGCGTCTAAACCCGCACCCTAAGAAGCGAAGGCTGAGAAGCGAAGGCAGTCCAAGGCCCCACCCTTCCGAGAAGCAGAGTCGGAAGGATGGGCCACCCGGAAAATCAAGAGCAAAATCGAGCGGTCGTTACGGGTGGGCCACCCGCCATAATCTCTAGCTGCCGTGGAAAATGTCACGCACGGGCCGTACCGGATACGGAGTAATTACTTCTACTCCTCTTCGGTCGCTGGTGCCATCGCGTTGCACCCCTTGAGCGCATCCCAGGTCACCTTGCGGGTAACTAGAAAGGCTGATAATTGAAAGTCCGGCAATTCAATACGTTAGTCAGTACTAACAAAGTACTTGACAATGTGAGAGAAAAAGGCAGATATTCTCGCAGAAAGGGGGTAATCAAGATGAAAACAATCAAGTGGTTCTTATTAGCTGTTATGTTTTCCCTTCTCGCCTTGTATCCAAAATCAAGCATTGCTCAGGATGGTTGCTCAAGTACTGGACAGGCCGTTGAACACGTGACCAATTGCTGCGGTTTTCCAACGATGTCACCAATATGCCCAGATACGGGTGGCCAAAGATGCAACCCCTTCTACGCAAGTCGGCAATGTCCGGGCGGAGCTTGCGGCGTGGGATATGCTTCTAACATCTGCTCAGGAGGGACAGGCAGTATAAGGTCAGTGAATTCTGAAGTAATGGTTGCGTCCTGCAAAGCAAAGAAAGGTGATGCGGATTTCAATCTGTGGCTAAGAACGAAGCTTGCCGAGCAGCGGTCGTCGGCTCCAAAACTAGTAGCGAACAAATAATGACCCGACCGTTTTGCATTGCAATTCTGGTCGGCTTTTGGATTTTTTCCCAGCAATCCACGCTACCTCAAACCAAGATTCTTCGGATTTCAAGTTCGAAAAAATTAAACGTGCCTCTTTTCTCGACCTGGGACCGCGTCGAATCCGACAGTCACGGCGATTTGTATTTTCGACCCGTGGCCTCCAATAACAACTACGGCACAAGTGAAATCATCAAGCTCAATATCAGCTCGGAAGCGCCAACTGTATATCAGATTCCGTCAGAGTTGGGGGAGGCCTCGGCGCTTGTATCTTTCAGCGTCACTGCGTCTGGAAACGTTTGGTTCCTCAATGAAATGAAGAAAACAGGAAGCTTCGTTGTGCTGGGGTTTGATTCTAGTGGCCAAATGACTTCTCAAACGAACCTTGACGTTCCCAAACGTCTGATGGCCAATCGGTTCCTGGTTGCTGAAGACGGCATAATTCTCGTGGGGGGATTCTTCGGCCAAGATGCCGCAAAAGAACTTCAAGGAAAGGGCTATTTGTCGGTTTTCGACAAAGCAGGAACTGTTCGAAAGGACCTTGGAAAGGATTGGCTGAAGGACGTGGGCTTAACTACAGTATCGACGAAAATGATTGAAAACGGAGCGACGACGGGACAAGACGGAAATTTCTACTTTTTGGAGGGCAACGACATCATCGTCATTTCTGAATGGGGAGAGGTTGTAAGACACATTAAGATTCAGCGCCCACCGAAAGCTTCTGATGCTCTTGGCATGGATTTCTCCGAAGGCCTACTTTCGATTCAGTTTTATGAAAAAGACGCCGACGGACTCTTGCGTTCAACATTCGTGGTAATCGAAAGCTCAACTGGAGAGCCTTACGGCGTCTACACGCCGTCGGAAGAACTTGGCGAGGCTGTGGTTGGCTTCAGCAGACGTAACGGTTATCTGTTCTCGCACCCTACTCCTGACGGCAAGATATTGCTCCTTTATGCTCAGTTGCGGTAACACCCGCATCGCCGGGTTGTCTGCACGAAAGCCGGTGGTTTCGATGATTAGCACCGGGCGGGTGGCCCACTCTGGGTTTCGAAGTTGAACTTGCGAGTGACCCACCCTTTGCGATTCGCAGCAAAGAGCGGGCGGTCTCAGCCTCTGCCGCGGTGGCCGCGTCCAGCCTATCGCCCCATCCTCTCACACCGCCGCGCCGATCGTCCTTGAGGCCTGAACGAGGCGGATGATAACACTGCAATACTTAACCTGGTAGATATTCCGCATCATGCGCAAAAAGCCGGAGCGGCGCTACGGACACCAGCGTTTCGCACTTGCACGTCGGATCGAGAATCGAAATGAAAAAGGGCGAGGGAAGAGAGGCGAAGACAGTCCAAGGCCCCAGCCTTCGCAGAAGCAGAGCCGGAAGGATGGGCCACCCGGAAAATCAAGAGCAAAATCGGGCGGTCGCTAAGGGTGAGCCACCCGCCCAAAGGTGAAAGTGCACTTCGGTGGTCTGGAGGGATAACTCGCGGACTAGGCGCGCTCAAGACCTTTCTTGAGGCGCACGATGACCACGACCGCTGCAAGATACAGGCCCAAAGCGGGAAGTCCGTATATTACGGCTGAGAATCTGGCCCCGGGCGAGTATATGCAGGCCTTCCAAAGCGGGATTAGTGCTAGAACTGCAAAAATGATCATCCCTGAAATCGTTACTAAGAGCTTGTTCATTTGTCTGAGCACGAACTCGCCTCCCTTAGTGGGTGAGCATGTCATATAGCGCAGAGGCTGCCGCTATGGCTACACCAGCAATTGTGACGGCGGGTGCCCCACCCGCCGACCGCCGCTCGATCAGCTCGCCAGTGGCCTCATCCGGCATCGCAATCGTTTGGTAGCGCGTGTGAAAATCACATCCTAATAATCATCATCGCGCGGCTCCTTTCTTCCGAGCCTTGGTCCTTAGCGCCACCAAGTTTACTCGGGAGAAGCAGCCGACAACGTCATCTAATCAGCCCGCGAGAACTGCGCTGTTCTATTTGTCGGTCTTTGCCTCGTAAACCTCCCGTATAATCTGAAATCCTGTGTTGGGCTTGAGGCTCGTCAGTTCGAGATCTTCTGGCAAGATTCCAATTCGAATGATCTGCTCTTCGTTCCGCGAATTAAAGTCCCGGATTGCTTCCAATAGCGCGGTCATTACAAGTCGGGCGTTGTATTCGGGGTTCTTCGCATCATTTGGTGAAGTAGCCACTCCCGCGACCCCATACCGAGGAAATCCTTTTTTGAGTTGAGCCTGCGGAGTGCGCAATACACAGGCTCTATTCAGCGGAAACGGCGGAGTGGCGCCAAACAAATCGAATGCGACCATCGGGGTCATCCAAACAGCATCCAATTTGGCCTTGGCGGTCACTTCCGGACCAGTACCCACTTCGTAGGATATATAGGGTAGGGTCGATGAATACGGCTTCAATTTTTCTAAGGCGCTAGAATTAGGGCTAAACAAGATCAGCTGTGGGTTGATCGCGATCATTTTAACTCCTGGTTCAGTGCAGTTCTTCCCATCGTCGAAGGCGGGTGGCCCGCGCTAGTGGGGGCGGTTGAGTTTCGAAATTGAACTTGCGGGTGCCCCACCCTTTGCGATTCGCAGCAAAGAGTGGGCGGTCTCAGCCTCTGCCGCGGTGGCCGCGTCCAGCCTATCGTCCCATCCTCTCACTCTGCCGCGCCCATCGTCCTTGAGCAGAGTCGGAAGGATGGGCCACCCGGAAAATCGAGAGCAAAATCGGGCGGTCGTTAAGGGTGGGTCACCCGCCGCCTGCAAGGATCGTGGCCGACGAGATGCTCAAAATGCGATGCTTGTTTATCGTCGGATGAAACGTGCGGCGAAAGGGGCTGCTCACAAACTGGGCAAAGAAACTCATCCTTGGGCATGTTCCGTCCTAAAGCAAGGGACATCTTTCTCACTGCATCAGCCAATTCAACGCTAATCAAGCACCGCGTTATCGTCACGGGATTGTCTCCTCTCCTCGGATTTATCGTCCTCCATCGCCATAAACTCTAGCACGCACCAATTTGACTCAAGGCGCGGTGCAGGCGGTGGGGGGTGGGGTGGTTTGGGGTTTGGGGAGGTGGGCTAGGAAGGCGTGGACTACTTGGATTTGCTGGGTGGTGGAGGGGGAGGTCCAAATGGTTTCGATTTCTTTTTTGTCGTTGGGGGAGAGGTGCCAGGAGAGTGGGGCGTCGGTGGGACAGTATTCGAAGACGGCGTCCTGAATTTCGATGCTTGGGGATTGGGCGGCGGCGAGGCGGGTGAGGATCAGGCGTTCTTCTTCGTTGCGCGGCAACTGGCCGGCATCGCGAACATTGAGCATGGCGGAAATGGGCGCATAGGATTGGAAGGGCCAGCCGCGCCAAGACAGTGGTGGCGGTTCGGAGGCGGGAGGGGAGGCGCGAATTTCGATGATGAGCACGCGGCGAACGGGATTGCCGTCGGCGGCGAGAGCCTGGTCGAGGAAGGTGAGCAGAGTGGCCATGCCGTAGTTGTCGGTGTAGCCGCCGTCCACGGCGTGGATCTGGGTGCCGGGAATGTCGGGACGCGCGGCGGGGGAAACGTAAGGAAAAGTGGCGGAGAGGCGGGCGGCGGTGACGAGGGAAATGTCATGCGCGGCGAATTGGGGGAATTGGGCGTCGCGCAGGCTGGAGCGTCCGACGGCGGGCGCGAGATCGGTGGTGCCGAGGAGAAAGCGCTCGCCGCTTTCTACGATGGTGGCGTTGAAGACCACGGCGGGGCGCCAGCCCTGGAGGACGCCATCGCGCCATTCGGCGAGCGGACGCTCGAGGCGGTGTTTGCGGTTGGGCAATTCGCGGGTGAGGGCGGCTTCGAGAGCCGCGCCGCGGTCCAGGCGGCCGAAGACAGGAATGAAGATGCGAAGGAAATCAGGGTAGACGAGGCCCCAGGCGATGTCGTCGAGGCTGGAAGCTTCGGACTGGGCGACGGCGGATTCGAGGGTGGGCGGGTCGGGCGGAAGGCCGGAGCCGGCTTGATCGTACTCGCTGACGAAATACATGGCGCCAACGCTGCCGCCGGAAACGGAACTGACGAGGCGGACGGAGTCGCCGAAGATGCGCGGAGTGGCGGGGAAATCGGCGCGAGCGGATTCTTCGAGGCCGGTGAGGACGCGGGCGGTCCAGGCGGCGGCTTTGATGCCGCCACCACTGGCGGCGACGACGATGACGGTCGAGCCGGGCTTGCCGGCGCGAATGACTTGGGCGGGGGAAATGTCGGGAGACATTTGGGTGGCGGTCATGTGGAAGTAGTGGTCGGTGAAATGGATGTGCGCGGAGAAGATGGCGAAACAGAGGAAGGGGAGCAGCAGCGGGACGCGGAAACGGTCGAGGATGAAAGCGACGGCGGACAATCCCCAGCAAAGAATCATGAGGAAGACGAGGAGATCGGCGAGGGTGGGGACGACGGCGGGATCGCCGAGCTGAAAAAATTTGCCGAAGCCGATGGCGACGTAAAGGCAGAAGCAAAGGAGGAAGGACCAGAGGGCCATGTAATGGCCTTCGTACGCGGAGGCGTCGTCTTTCTGAAAACCGGGACCGAAGGACGAGAGGAATTTGGTGACGAGTTTGGCGTCGGACCAGGCGCGGCGTTTGAATTGTCCGCCGGCGACGAGCAGGGCAGTGGCGAGCGCGGCGCCGCCGAGCGTGCCGAGCGCAAGGCGAGGATAGTTGGAGGTGCCGCCGGATTTGGAGACGTAGATGGCGACGCCGATGATCGGCGTGGCGAAGAGTGCGAAGACGGGCGAGTGTCCGAGGCGCGAAGGCAATTGAGTGAGGGTGGGGGAACTCAGCGGAAACGGACGAATATGGAAACGCACCGGGCCGTAGAGGAGAACTTGCCAGGTGGTGACCATGACGGTCCAACTGGCGAGGAAGGCGGCGAGAGTGACGAAGACCATGCCGAGCGGGGTGACGTCAAAAATGCCGAGAAGTAGATTGGGGGCGAACCAGAGGGCGATGAAGGGGAAAGATAGCAGCGCGAGAAAAGAAATGATTTGGACCCGGAGGAGGTAGAGGTAGGGAAGCGCGTCCCACGGGGAGGCGGGATCGTTTTCCACGGGGCAGGTTTTGGGGGCCGCGGGTGGGTCGGGCATGGCGAGGCTCCGGTCAGGAGCTGGTGTACCACAGAGTTATCTTGCTGTTCAATTCTTTTTTGGTTGTGGGACAGGGTGGAGGTGTGTGTGGCGCAGCCGGCGCTGCGGGATGTTTCTCCCGATGGTGAAAGCTGAAAAATGATAGAACACAGCTGCGGTTTGGTGTGTGCGGTGATTGAAGCAAGGGCGATCGTGGGGGATGGGGCACGGATGCCCGGGCCCATTGCGGCGTTAAATCGCAGGCGAGGAGTTTGGCGAAGTGAAGCGGCGCGACCAAGCGTTGGAGATTGTGGCTGCGGAAGATTTCGAGGTGTGCGTGATTGGGGGCGGCGCGACGGGAGCGGGCTGCGCGCTGGACGCGCAACTGCGCGGGCTGAAGACGGTGCTGCTCGATGGCGGAGACTTTGCGAGTGGGGCCTCGACGGCAGCGACCAAAATTATTCATGGCGGCGTGCGTTACCTGGAACAGGCGGTGCGGGGGCTGGACGCGAAACAATATGAGGTGGTGAATCGCGCGCTGCACGAACGGATTCACATGCTGCACAACGCGCCGTTTGCGACGCGGCCGCTGGAATTTCTGATTCCGTGCACGAATTGGTTCGGCGTGGCGTACATGGGATTGGGAATGAAGTTGTATGAATGGATCGCGGGCAAGGCAAGTTTGTTTGCGAGCCGATTTCTGTCGCGAGCCGAAACGCTCGAGCGCATGCCGGGACTTGCGGCGCAGGGGCTGCTGGGAAGCATCGCGTACGCCGACGGCCAATTTGACGATGCGCGATACAACATGGCGCTGCTGAACACCTTGGTGGAGGCGGGCGGAATCGCGGTGAACTATGCGGCGGTGGTGGCGTTTAAGAAAGATGCGGAAGGACGGCTGGAGAGCGCGGAGGTTGAAGATCAATTTTCCGGGGCACGATTTGCGGTGCGCGCGAAGAAGTTTGTGAATGCCACCGGGCCGGGCGCGGACGCGATTCGCTCACTGGCGAAGCCGGGAGTTACGGCGCGGATGCGATTGAGCAAAGGCGCGCACATCGTGCTGCCACTGGAAGTGTTTCCGACGAAGGATGCGTTGTTGATTCCACGGACGGACGATGGGCGGGTGTTGTTCGCGGTGCCATGGTTCGATCGTTTGCTGATCGGGACGACCGAGACGGAGGTGCGGGCTGGAGACGAACTTTATTTGTCGCGGGAGGATGTGGCGTATTTGCTGCGGCACATCAACAAACATTTGGCGAAGGCCATCGGCGTGGAACAAATCGTGAGCGGATTTGCGGGAGCGCGGCCACTGGTAAGCGCGGGAGGCTCGGGCGATACCAAAATGTTGGCGCGCGATCACGAAGTGGAGGTGGAGGCGCAGAGTGGATTGATCAGTATCATGGGCGGGAAGTGGACGACGCATCGGGCGATGGCGGAAGACACGATCAATGCGGTGCAGAAATCACTGGGGCGTAGGGTGAAGCCGGGGGTAACGGTGGATCATGCACTCGATGGTTCGAAGGACTACACGGCGGACTACTGGCGCGAGTTGGTGAGAGATTTTGGAGTTTCCGAGGCGACGGCGAGGCATTTGGCCCAGAAATTCGGTACGAACGCGACGAAAGTGATGGAGCTGGCAAAAGGCGAGCCGGGGCTGGCCGAGCCAATCGTGGCCGGCTTTGCACCGTTGCGCGCTGAAGTTGCGTGGTGCGCGCGCAATGAAATGGCGATGACTATCGAGGACGTATTGATGCGGCGGACCGGACTGCAGATTTTTAGCTGGCAGGCGGCGATCAGCGCCGCGACACCGACGGCCGCGATTCTCGCGAAGGAACTGGGGTGGAGCGCGGACAGGCAAAGAGCGTCGGTGGAAGAGTACGTAAGCAAAATTCGGCGGTGGCTGGAACTTGCAGGGCTGCCGGCGGATTCAGCCACGGCGGCAAATTAAAAATGCGCGAGCCCAATAGGTGCGTGGAGATAAAAACGTGAAGGCGTATCTCGGGGCCATCGATCAAGGGACGACCAGCACGCGTTTCATGGTGTTCGATCGCTCGGGCCGAATCGTTTCGGCGGCCCAGAAGGAGCACGAACAAATCTTTCCCAAGCCGGGCTGGGTGGAGCACGATCCCGAGGAAATCTGGCAACGCACGCGCGAGGTGATCAACGAGGCCATGCAGGCGAAAGGATTGCGGCCGGAGGATCTGGCGGCAATTGGAATCACCAACCAGCGCGAGACGGCGATCGTGTGGAATTCGAAGACCGGCCGGGCGGTGCACAACGCGGTGGTGTGGCAAGACACCAGAGTGGACGAGGCCGTGGCGGAATTTTCAAAGTACGGCGGGCAGGACCGCTTTCGCGAAACGACCGGCTTGCCGCTGGCGACGTATTTCAGCGGATTAAAAATTCGCTGGCTGCTGAAAAATATTCCGGGAGTTCGGGAAGCGGCCGAAGCGGGCGATTTGGTGTTCGGCAACGTCGACACGTTTCTGGTGTGGCATTTGACGGGCGGGGTGCGTGGTGGAATTCATGTGACGGATGTGAGCAACGCCAGCCGCACACAACTGATGAATTTAAGAACTCTGAACTGGGATGCGGAGATGCTGAGGCTGTATGGCATCCCGGAAAACATGTTGCCCAAGATTGCTTCGAGCAGCGAAGTGTATGGAGCGGCACAGCTCGATTCGATCAAAGACGTTGCGATTGCGGGGATTCTGGGCGACCAGCAGGCGGCACTGGTTGGGCAGACGTGTTTCCATCCGGGCGAAGCGAAAAATACATACGGCACGGGCTGCTTCATGCTGGAGCACACTGGAACGGAAATCGTGCGCTCGAAATTTGGATTGCTGACCACGGTCGCTTACAAATTTGGCGACAAGCCGGCGCAGTATGCGCTCGAAGGAAGCATCGCAATTACCGGCGCGCTGGTGCAGTGGCTGCGCGACAACCTGGGGATCATTCAGAAAAGCACGGACATCGAGACGTTAGCCAGGACCGCGGTGGATAACGGAGGGGTCTATTTCGTACCGGCATTTTCGGGACTGTACGCGCCGTACTGGAAATCAAGCGCCAGGGGAGTGATCGCGGGACTGACGCGGTTTGCAAATAAAGGGCACCTGGCGCGGGCGGTGCTGGAGGCGACGGCTTATCAAACGCGCGAAGTGCTGGAAGCGATGGAAAAAGATTCGAAGATAAAACTGAAGGTGCTGAAAACGGACGGAGGGATGGTGGGCAACGAGCTACTGATGCAATTTCAATCCGACATGCTGAATCTTCCGGTGGTGCGGCCGGTGATGAGGGAGACCACGGCGCTGGGTGCGGCGTACGCCGCCGGACTCGCGGTTGGCTACTATAAGGATACGAACGATCTGCTGGCCAACTGGGAAGTGGACTGCACCTGGACACCGAACATGGACGAAAGGACGCGCGCGAGCCTTTATAACTCCTGGAAAAAGGCGGTCACACGTTCTTTCGATTGGGTCGAGTAGCTGCTCAGCATCTCGCGTCGGGTGGGCCGATGCGAGATCTTGCGAGGCACAGTTTCGACTGCAGACTACCAAATGAATTTGGCACCGAGTTGGATGTGGCGCGAGCCGCCCGATCCGATTACGGGATTCGATTCGCCTATATCCGGAGTAAATAACACCCGGCCCACCGTGCCGGTATCGGCCAAATCGTTGTCCATGGTGAACACGTCGAAGTTCGGGTGATTCAGGATGTTGAATACCTCGGCGCGCAACTGAAGACTCAGCTTTTCACCAAGATTGAAAGATTTAGATACGGACATATCCCAATTCTTGAAGGACGGTCCACGGAAGACATTACGTCCCATGTCTCCGAAGGTTCCCTGGGCGGGCGGGGTGATGACGGTATTTCCGGAAATGAAGCAGCCGTAATTTGCGAGTTGGTTGAGGGCGGGCTGGTTGTTGGGCCCCGCGGCGTTAATGCATTGTTGGTTTCCGCCAATCACGTTGCCGCTTCCGTCCACGACAAAGGTGCTGGGGTCAATGAAGGGAATCGGGTTGGTGGGCGAGGTCTTAATGTTTTTGGCAGGTCCGGTGATGTTCCAGCGATCTTCGAGCTCGCCAGTAGAAGAAGTGTCGTCTACGTCGTCGAAAAGACTGTAGGGTTCTCCGCCTTCGAGCATGGCAATGGTGTTGACCTGCCATCCCTTCAGCAACTGCCAATGGCCCTCGATGGAAGGCAACGCGTAAGTAATTCCAAGGGTGAACCGGTTGCGAATATCGAAGTCGCCGTTGCCGCGCTCGGCACGATAGTTGAGACTGTTCTGCGGAACGTTGGCGAGATTGCTGGTGGCGGTGTCAATGGCGTGCGCGTAGGTGTAACCGGCGAGCAGATACAAGCCGTGAGAATATTTTTTGGTGAAGGTCACCTGCAGGGAGTTGTAAGTGGAGTTGGAGTGATTTCCGAGGGTCTGAAAGAATCCGAGAGTCGGAAAACAGGGACCTCCGGTTCCGAGCCCCGTGGGTGGCGGACAGGCCGTGGTCAGGGGTCTCGCGGCTTGTTCGCAGCCGGCGAAGTCACCGTCGAAAACACCGCCGGTGGCAAAAATGCAGGGAGTGGAGAGAGCCGGGTCGGCCTGATTGTTGTCGAGGATGCTGTAAAGATTGATGCCGTGATTGGCCACGTAGGCCACTTGCAACAAGGCGGTGGAACTGAGGGCCTGCTGGACGTTGAGATTCCAATTGGCGACGTAGGGAGTGCTGAGGTGCGGACTGGTGGCAAAAATATTGCAGGGGCTATCCGAGCTGCACGCCTGACCGACGGACGGAAGAAAAACGGGACCGGGACCGGTGCCCCAGTTCACCAAGGTCGGGTCGAAAGACTCCGCGAGGAACGAGGTGATCGTTCCGTTGCCGGGACTGACGCCGGTCAGGCCGCTGGGGTTCAGATTCAATCCTCCACCGCTAAACATGAAGGTGCGAATGGAGGGTTGCTCGAAGATGAGGCCGCCGCCGGCACGTACAACCGTCTTGCCCCGGCCGAAAACGTCCCAAGCGACGCCGAGCCTCGGGGAAAGATTGTTGTAGTTCGTTGGATACGGCTGACTGATGCCCTTGCCGACTTGAACGATTCCTTCGGTCGGAACGAAGTTCGCGAGCAAATTGCGGGAATCTTCGATGGGATAAGTGACGTCGTAGCGCAGGCCCATGGTCAGTGTGACGCGTGGAGAAATCCGGAAACCATCCTGAATGAAGAGTCCGAATGATTTTAAGTTGACGTTGCGGCCGGGATCGCCATAGAGGAATTCCCAGCGGTCCACATTTCCGGCAACGAAATCTTCCAGGGTGTCGAAGTCAACGCGCCCGCGCCCTTCAGTGGCGCGGAAATATTTCACCGAGCCGTAGCGGAAATCCGCGCCGAAGCGGAGGTTGTGGCGGCCTTTGTTTAGAGAGACGGTGTCGGAGATGGTTTCGGTTTGAGAGGGAAGAGTGGACAGCGGCCAGCTGGAATTTCCGCCGAGATAATTGAAAGTCTCAGAGCCGGGGTTGATTCGCGGGAATCCGAAGAGGCGCGGATCGGTAACACCGGTGTCAATGCCGTAGGTTTTCGGATTCACGTTGGAATCGAGAGGCGCGATTGCTTCGGAATACCAATTGTAGCTGAAGCGCAGTTCGTTGACCCATTGTGCGTTCGGAGTCCAAACCCAGCCGACGCCAAAGACCTGTGATATTGGGCTGGCAGTCGAAAGCCACTGCGGGGCCACGGGCAGAGCGTCCTCTTCAATTTGGTTGGTGTTGCTATAGATGAATCGGGCATTCAGGGTGTTACGCGAATTGATATTAAAGTCCGTTTTCGCGATGAGGTTATCGCCGCGACTGACGTTGTTGAAGTTGTAATTGATCGCGGCGGGATCGGAGAGCAGCGCGGTAAAGCCGGGATTGAGCGGGAGCACGCCGTGGCCGTTTGGGCCGCCGGTGACCAGCGCCATGGTCTGCGGATTGCAGTTGCCGAGGGCGATGCATCCGTTGACCGGATCGTTGATCGCGTCAACGATGCTGTAGTCCGCGGGCGTGGTGCCGGCGGGCAACATGCCGGCTCTGGATTCGAGCGAATCGGTCACCGGAGTATCCACGTCAACCGGGTTTCCAATCTTGTCGCGAATTCCTTCGTAGTTAAAAAAGTAGAACCACTTATCTTTCTTGATGGGGCCGCCGATCGAAGCTCCGAACTGGTGAAGAATTAAGTCGGCAACCGGCTGTCCCGCGGTATTGAAAAAATTCCGAGCGTCGGCTGCGCTGTTGCGGGTGAAGTAGTAGGCGGAGCCGTGAATGTCGTTTGTTCCCGATTTCAGGCCGATGTTCATCACCACGCCTGGTTTCACGCCGTAATCGGCTTCGGGACTTTCCTGGGTATTAAATTCCTGAATCGAATCGAGGGGCAGGATGCTGCCGGGAGTACCGGAAATTCCGGCGCCATTGATTACGGTGTCGCCGTAATAGACGTCGTTGTCGTCGGCGCCGTCGATGAAGAAATTATTATCGTCGGGGCGGTTGCCATTCGAGGTTACGGAGTGAAAACCACCACCCGGGGTACGTTGGACGCCGGGGTGGAGCGGAAGCAAATTTTGGAAGTCGCGGCCCTGGAGCGGCAGCTCGTTAATGGCTTTGTTGGAGAGCACGCCTTGAAGCGTGGCGTTAGTGGTGTCGGTCAAGATGGCGTCTTCGTGAACCTCGATGGTTTCGCTGACGCTGCCGGTGGCCAGTTCCACATCGGCGCGCGCGTCACGGGAGACTTCCAGTCGAAAAGGCGTGGTGGTGGATTTCTTGAAACCAGTGGCCTCGACGGAGACGGTGTAGAGGCCAGGTTCGAGGTTGGGGACCAGGTAGTCGCCGGAAGAATTGCTGACCAGCGAGTGGACAACGTTGGTGTCCACGTTGGTGACTGTGATTTTCGCGGCAACGACCACTGCTCCGGAGGAGTCACGGACGGTGCCAAGGATGCGTCCTTCGTTGGACTGCGACCAAGCGGTGGGGACCATGCAGAGGATCACCGCCAACAGAAAAGCACTCGCCATGCGAAAGCGATTCATCGCAGCCTCCTGGTGCTACTGGCTCAAAAGCTCCAAAACGAAATTGATTAGGAAGAAGAGAATGAGAACAGGAAGAAAAAGATCAGCGTACGGACAACGGCGGCAGGAGGACGATTACAAACCGGCAGCGAGTTTGCCGATGTCAATCAGGCAAGTCAGCGCAACGCGAAAAGGCGTGTAGGTCATTCTGTCTGGCCGTAAAGCTAGTTTGGTGAAATCTCTGGAGCGAACTGTATGCGCGGAAAATAGACCAGCGAGGAACGGAAGTCAATGAAGAGTTTGGGAGTCGGTTGAAAGCGGTAGACATTCGCCACGTGACGGCTATTCGATGCCGAGGCGGTGCTGCATTTCTTCGAGGGTGAAGCCTTTGGTTTCGGGGTAGAAAAACATGACGACAAAGAATTGGAGGACCATCATGGCGGCGAAGAACACGAAGGGATAGGCGCCGGAAGTTTTGGCGACGACGGGGAAGAGGGCGGAGATGAGGGCGTTCATGATCCAGTGCGAAGAGCTGCCCAGGCTTTGGCCCTTGGAGCGGACGGTGGTGGGAAATATTTCGCCAATGTAAACCCAGATGACCGCGCCGAGCGGTGCGAAAAAGAAGATGTAGCCGACTAAAATCCAAACGAGGCGGCTTTGGTGTTGCTGGGTGAAGAAGATCTGTGCGACGCCGGCGAGGCAGAGGGCGGTACCGGCGGAACCAATCAGCAGCAAAGTTTTGCGTCCGAGCTTGTCAATCAAGGTCATGGCCAGCAGGGTGGCGCAAAGATTCATGGCGCCGATGGCGACGGATTGCAAATCGCCGGACAATTTGCTGAACCCGGCGGCCATGAAGATGGCGGGCAAGTAGTAGAGGATGGCGTTGATGCCAGCGAGCTGGTTGAAGACTCCGGTGGCGATGGCCAGAAAAATCGGGTAGCGAAATTTGCGGGAAAACAAAGGCTCGGAGCCCTGCGATTTTTCCAGGTGGATGGAGTCCACAATTTCGGTGAGTTCGGCTTCGTAGTTCGAAGAGCCCAAAAGTTTCAGGACGTTGCGGGATTCTTCGACACGATGCTGGGTGGCCAGCCAGCGCGGACTCTGCGGAATTCCGAAGAGCATAATGAAAAACAGGAGCGCTGGCGCCGCAGCGATGCCCAATTGCCAGCGCCATTCGAACGCGCCCAATCCAAGACGCGCGATGCAGTAGTTGGAAAAGTAGGCCAGCAGAATTCCGACCACCACGTTGATCTGAAACATTCCGACCAGGCGGCCACGCAAGCCGGCGGGGGCCAACTCGGCGATATAGACCGGAGCGAGCACAGAGGAACCGCCGATGCCGAGGCCTCCGATGAAACGGAAGACGACGAGCGCGGGCCAGTTCCAGGCGAAAGCGCAACCGAGCGCGGAGACGATGTAGAGAACGGCCATGATGCGGAGAGCGTTGCGTCCGCCGAGACGCTGGCCGACGACGCCAGCGCTGAGCGCGCCGACAACGGTTCCCCACAACGCGATTGATACGGTGATGCCCAGGGTCCAAGGTGTGAGATTGAAAATTTGGCTGAGCGAATGAGTGGTTCCGGCGATGACGGCGGTGTCAAAGCCAAAAAGTAAGCCACCGAGAGCGCCGACGATGCTGGCTTTTAGAAGATAGGAATTTAGTTTCATGCATTTCCCCGCGAGCAATTTGGCTGCGCGGATGCGAAGCGCGAAGTGAGCAGTGAGATCATCGGACTAGTTGCCATGGTTTGCCAGTGTGAAGGGCAGGATGCAGGCGCCGAGCAATCCGGCTTCGGGACCCAGTTCCGCGGGCTGGATATGCGTTTTGGATGGCGAGCCGCCATCGGCGACGGAACGTTCCGGATCGGTGAGGCGATACACATAGCTGCGATGGCGTAATTCTTCGAATAGAGTTGGAGCAAAAAGTTTCCAGGAATTGATCAAGCCGCCGCCGACGACGTAGAGCGGCAAGTTCAAAGTATTAACGACCGCGGCGAGGCCAATGCCCAGGGTGTGGCCGACTTCCTGAAAAATTTTTCTGGCATCGTGATCTCCGGCGACGGCCAGTTCGGAGATCTCACGCGAGGTAAAATCCGGCGAGCGTTTTTCCAATGCGGCGAGGCCCGGAGATTTTCCCGCGCCGATCATTTGCAAAGCTCGGCGGCGCACGGCGGTGGCGGAGGCCAACATTTCCAGGCAGCCGTGATTGCCGCAAGAGCAAAGTTCGCCATCCGCATAGATGGTGTTATGACCGTTCTCCCCGGCCATTCCGTTCATGCCGTGCCAGATTTTACCGTTCAAGACGATTCCACTGCCCACGCCGGTGCCCAGGGTCAGCATGCACAACGAATTCAGGCCCAGTGTTTTTCCTTTGCCGACCACACATTCCGCCAAGGCGGCAAGGTTGGCGTCATTTTCGACAATGACCGGCGAGCCCAAGACTTGCTGGACCGCGGCGCGTAATTCCAGACCATCAAAGCCGGGAAGATTGGGCGGATTTCGAAGGCGGCCTTCGGGGAGTTCCAACGGACCCGGCGAGCCGATGCCAATGGCCAGCAATGAAAGTTTGGGGGAGAAAATGTCGCGGAGCTTTTTGATGGCTGAACACATGTCGGCGACGACGGCATCGCGGCCGGCCTGAACACGGGCGGGAATTTGAATGGTGTCGAGGAAGCCGGAGGCGGGTGTGTAGGCGGCGATCCGCAGGTTGGTGCCGCCGAAATCAACGCCGATGGAATAGGCATCCGGGGTCATGCGAACCAGCCGCTCCATTTCTTGCACGACGAATAGGCCGAGAGACCGGAAGCAATGTACACGAATCGAGAGCAGAGGGAAGAACAAATACGCCGGCGAGGGTTAAGAATATCGTTCTAGCTGCTCTCGCTAAGGGGCCTTGGCGGTGGATTTGCGGACGACAAATTCGGGCTCGATGAGTATTTCCGGGACGTACTCCTTGCTGTCCTTAATCTGGCCGAGCAAAGAGCGGGCGGCGATTTCGCCCATTTTGAGCAACGGCTGGCGCACGGTGGTGAGGCTGGGATTGATGTAAGGCGCCATTTTGATGTCGTCGAAGCCCACGACCGAGACGTCGCGCGGCACATGCATGCCGGCTTCCTGAAAGGCGCTGATGGCGCCGAGGGCGGAATTGTCGTTAAAGGCGAAGAGCGCGGAGAACGGATTTTTTTGTCCGTGCAAGAATTTCTTGGTGGCGGGATAGGCGACTTCGGGAGTGGAGAGATCGCCTTCCAACTGAATGGTGAGTTCCGGCCGAACTTTTATGCCGAGGTGCCGGGCCACTTCGACGATGGCGTTCCAGCGATCGGCGGAGTCCACGCTGTACTGCGGGCCGCGCATGAAGGCGATTTCGCGATGGCCGAGATCGAAGAGGTGTTGAAGCGCGAGCGAGGCGGCGCGGCGATGATCGAGAAGGATATTCGTGACGCCTTCGATCGACCGGTGACCGGAGATGGCGATGGTGGGCAACGACATGGATTCACCGAGCACGGTGTCCACCGAGATCAGACCTTCGACGCCGCGCTGCAGGAGAATGTGCGAATAGGTGTCCAGGAGATTTTTGTCGTTGTGATGAGCGACGGTGAGAAAGAAAAAACTTTGTTGCCGCAAATAACGTTCGATGCCGCTGATGATCATGGCAGCGTAGGCGTCGCCCAAGTCACGGGCAATTACGCCGATGGTATAGGTGCGCTGGACGCGCAAGGAGCGCGCCAAATAATTGGGGCGGTAGTTGAGTTCGCGTGACGCGGCGAGAATTCGTTTCTTGGTGTGTTCGGGAACCGAACGCGCGGCGGCAGAATTATTCAAAACCGCAGAGACGGTGCTGGGAGTGAGCCCAACATGGTCAGCGACAGACTTCAAGGTGACGACGCGAAGCTTCCGCCCGTCCTTATTCTTGCCGTGGCTATGCATTGCGTCGTCTCTTTCAGATAGTCGACAAACGGTTCAGCTGAATGGCCGCGCGAGCTAAGGGCACGTCTGCCCAGCAGCATACTACTGCGAAATAATGAGGACGGAAAGCCTATCCGTAGCAAATTGAGATAAAGTCTTTAGAAAATCGTTATTTTTGTCTTGACAGGGTATAGCCTCTTGGAGCTAAATGCATCCCAGCCGGGGTGGCATCTAAAAAATTGATGGACTGTATCGGTATGGAAAGCCGTTCGAGATAAGTTTCGCGGGTGGCACGTCGTACGTTTTTCCGTGATGATCTTGTCCATCGAGCTGCGACTCCCCGCAAAAGTTCCGTTCTAAGTGATAGGCCAGAGCAATCTACGGGTATCCGATTGTTTGGTCGGCAAGTTTTCTTCGGGGGAGGAAATAGCACCATGACAAAGTCGTTTGGACACTCTCTAGTTATTCTTGCTCTTGGACTTTGCTGCTGCCTAGCCATGCTCATGGGACCGCGTGCGTCGGCGCAGTCCACGTTTGGTTCCATCTCGGGAACCATAACGGACTCGTCCGGATCAGCGATTCCGGACGCACAAGTCACGCTGACGAGCCTCGCGACCGCGGCCACGCAAACCGTGACCACAAGCGGCGATGGCTTGTACTCCTTCGTGAACCTGAATCCCGGTGATTATCGGCTGGACGTGCAGAAGGACGGCTTCAAGCATTACAAGCGCGAGCCGGTGACGGTCCAAGTACAACAGGCCGTGCGCATTGACCCAGCACTTGAGGTCGGCGCGGTGACCCAGACGGTGGAAGTGACCGGCGAAACCCCGCTGCTGACACCAACGAATACTTCGCTCGGACAGGTTATTGACGAGCGTCAAACCAACGAGATTCCGCTGAACGGCCGTAACGTTTTCGCTCTCATCACGCTTTCTCCAGCTGCCATCGCGGGGGGCAGCGGCTCGGGCTCCGCGACCGGTGGGTCGCAGGTTGGACCGAATCCGTTCAGCTGGGGCAATTACCAAGTGGGGGGCTCTTTTGGCAACGAGAGCGCCGAGTACCTCGATGGCCAGCCGGTGAACATCGGCTATATCAACTTGCCCGTTCTACTTCCAGACCAAGACTCGATATCGGAATTCAAGGTTCAGTACAACAACCTCGGGCCGGAATGGGGCAAGTTCGCCGGCGGTATCGTCAACCTGAGCACGAAGGGCGGGACGAATCAGTTTCACGGTGAAGCGTACGAATACTTCCGCAACAAAGTTCTCAATGCACGGCCGTTTTTCGACTCAACGAATCCTCCGTACGTGCAGAACCAGTATGGCGTTACCGTTGGCGGCCCAGTGGTGAAGGATAAAACGTTCTTTTTCTTCGCGTGGGATGGTTACCGTCAGCGGGCTTCCACGACTTTTACTACGACGGTGCCCACCGTAGCAGAGAGAGGCGGAGTGTTCCCGGCGGATATTCCCATTTTCGATCCGCTCAGCGTGAGTGCTGGATGTGTCGCGACGGGAAATGGTTGCGCCCGGACGCAGTTCGTCAACAACACGATTCCCGTAATTAATCCGGCTGCATTGGAAGAACTGAAGTTCATTGCGATGCCGACCAACGGCAATGAAAGCCAAAATTTCACTGCGGCCGGGGCCTCGGGCGGGAATGCCAATCAATATATAGGCCGTGTAGACCAGAACCTCAGCTCGACGCAGCACATTTTTGCCCGTTACAATTTCTGGAACCTACTGGATCTGCCACTGGATCCGTTCAAAACCGGGTTGTGCGCTGACAAATGCGCGGAAACCTATCAGACCAATGCCGCCGCCATAGATTACAGTTACTCGATCCGGCCTGATCTGATTCTGAACCTCAATGGCAGCGGCAGCCGGTTCCATTATCTGCGCTCACCGACAAACTCGAATTTCGATTTGACCCAATTCGGCTGGCCCACGGCTTACAATGCCGAAATTCCCTCGGCTTCCCGGTCGCCATTCTCGCCGTGTTTCCAAAACTCGGATCCGGTCGTTACCTGTTCGCAAGGCCAAAGCTTCATCACGGACCACGACACGCAGGTCGCCTTCTCACCAAGCCTTACTTGGATCAAGGGACGTCACACCTGGGTGTTTGGCGGCCAGCTCATCGAGACCTACGACAACTACGCCCAAACGAATATCGCCAGCGGCGCTTTCCAATTCAATGGCAGCTGGACGGCTGACAACGTGGTCAATCCAATGCCGAACACCGGTAGTGACTTCGCCGATTTCCTGTTGGGATACGGCCAGAATGTGGGCAGTGTGTTCAACCACAATTTCGGTGAAGCGCAGATCCCGGCGCTGGTGGCGCAAAAAGAGACCTACCGAGGTTTCTACTTTGGAGACACGTGGAGAGTGACGCAGAAGCTGACGATCAACTACGGCTTGCGGTACGATTTGCCGGGAAATTTCTCGGAGCGTCATGACCTTTCAAGCTACTGGGATCCCTCGGCAACGAACCGCACAGTTACCGGCTGTGGCGTAGCTACGTCTGGGCCTACGGCGGGGCAGGGGATTGCCGGCAGCCCATGTCCGGGCGATGTCTTCTTCGTTGGCACCGGCATTAACCCCGGGCGGACCGCTGTTCCGCTGTACAAGAAGGAATTAATGCCGCGGTTGGGGGTTGCCTATAGCTGGGATCAGAAAACGGTCATTCGCGCGGGTTACGGCATCTTCTTTATCCCGAACTGGGTATTGTTCAACATGAACCCCAGCAATGACCCGCTCAACTTGGCCTCGACTCTGTTTGTCGCAACCACCAACGGCGGGCGCACTCCGAACAGCACACTGTCAGCGACGAACTGCGCGTTCACACCGGGAGCCGCCAGCCCCCAGTCACCTTCAGGAACGCTGAATTGCCCAACGAACGGGCCGTTCGGTCCGAATGTTAACACTCCGCTGCCCAGGAACGGCAATATTTCGGCTTTTGACGCGGGTGGAAACCCCTTCGAGGCTCCATACCGAAACTATTCGCCGGGTTATGTGCAGCAGTTCAATCTGGATATCCAAAGGGAATTGCCGTGGGGCATTTTCGTAGACGCCGCGTACGCCGGCTCCCGAGGCGTGCATTTGGCGAGTTCAAATAACGTGTCAATCAACAACCTTCCCGACTCGTTTTACGCCCAAGCACAACAGCAGGCCAACGCAGGTCAGCCGGTCTCAATTATTCAGCAGGTTCCGAACCCATTCCAGGGGATTACCACTGTCAGCGGGTTAAACCCGACATCGAACCCGACGATTTCCGCGGGTCAATTGGACCGTCCCTATCCCCAGTATTCCGGCTTGTCGCTCGTTGGGGATGGTTGCTGCGGCAGCAACTATAACTCGTTCCAGCTCACAGCCACGAAACGGTTTAAGGATGGCGGTACCTTCCTGGCGGCCTACACCAACGCCAAGTTGCTAAGCAACACTGACACATTGACAACCTGGCTGGAAGGTGGCGTCGGCCAACCGCAGGACTGGAACAACCTGAAGGGAGAGAAGTCGCTCTCCTCGCAGGATGTGTCCCAACGCCTGGTGATCAGCTACGTCTATGACCTGCCCTTTGGCCGGGGCCAGCGGTACATGTCCGATGCTTCCGGAGTAGTTGGCAAGGTCGTTTCCGGCTGGGGCGTTGATGGCGTGACCACGTTTCAAAAAGGTTTCCCTCTGCCAATCTCTTTCGGTGGATCCAACGGGATTTCGAATGCGGGCTTCTCACAAAACTTTCAACTGCGTCCGAATGTTGTACCAGGATGCGATAAGAGCGCGCCGCATACGACCGCGCCGGGCACTACGAACGGCGTCATTTGGTTTAACACGAGCTGCTTCGTGGCTCCCGCGGAATGGGGTTTCGGCGACGAGTCGCGCGTGGATGCCACGCTTCGAGGCGCGGGGATCAATAACTGGGACATCGCGTTATTCAAGACGACGAACTTCGGGCCGGACAACAAGCTCGGTTTGCAATTCCGGACGGAGTTCTTCAACACCTTCAATCGCGTCCAGTTTGGCCCACCGAACACAACCTGCTGCACCCCGGCACCGGCTGGCAGCTTCGGCGTCGTCAACAGCCAACTTAACACGCCACGGTTGATTCAGTTTGCGTTGAAGTTTTTGTTCTAGCATGAAAGAGGAGAGAAGGCGGGCGCCGCCCCCCGGTGTCCGCCTTCGATTCCTCTCGTGTTGAAATTAGGTCCTCGAAGAGTCGCCCGTTAGGTTCGCCCCTCAAATTCGAGTTTCGATTTCCGGTTTATTGCGACTTCGGTTCAGTGCAGGGCGCTGGGTCCGGCGGTGCGCGGCCTGATGACTTCTGCTACCCTTGCGATTGCCTCAGCGGAGCCCGCACAGAAGCGAATGACTTCCCCGATATCACGACGCGATTTTCTCGAGACGCTTGCGGCGATGGGCCTGGCACTGCCGCTTCCCTTATCCCTGGCCGCTTCGCAGCAGGAACCGCGATTCGAAGTAAGGAAGCCGCGGGGGCTGGATTTCATGCACGTCAATTCGCCCACGCCGCAAAAATATCTGATCGAAACGATGGGCGGGGGCGTGGCGCTGTTTGATTACAACAACGACGGCTTGCTGGACATTTTTCTGGTGAACAGCGGGCATCTGGCAAATCCGATGCATGCGCCGGAAACGTTTGACCGCCGCGATCCGAAGAACTGGAATCGGCTGTACCGGCAAAATGCGGATGGGAGCTTCACAGACGTAACCAAGGAAGCCGGGCTGGCGGATGCAGGCGACGGCAACTACGGCATCGGCGTAGCGGTCGGGGACTACGATAACGATGGGTTTGCGGACCTTTATGTGACCAGCTACGGAAAAAATGTGCTGTATCACAACAACGGGGATGGGACGTTTACGGACGTGACCGCAAAGGCCGGAGTGGCGTCTGGAGGGTGGTCGTCGTCGGCCGGGTTTTTTGACTATGACAACGACGGACGACTGGATCTGTTCGTCACCCGCTACATGCTATGGGACACGCAGCATAGCAAGATTTGCGGGCAGGAATGGCAGACCTATTGTCCGCCCGCGGAATTTCCGCAGACGACGAACATTTTGTATCGCAATCGAGGTGACGGCACCTTCGAGGACGTGAGCCAGCACAGCGGCATTGGGACGATCAAGGGGCGTTCGCTGGGCGTTTCGTTTGCGGATTATGACGGCGACGGATATACGGATGTTTTCGTGGCCAACGACGGCATGCGCCAGTTTCTGTTTCGCAATAATGGCAATGGAACGTTCACGGAATGCGCGTTAGAGGCAGGCGCGGGCCTGACCGCTGACGGCAAGCCCATTTCCGGCATGGGGACGGTGTTTCAGGATTACGACAACGATGGGCGGCCGGACATTCTGGTGACCGTGCTGCCGCGCGAGGTGTACGCGCTGTTTCATAATGACGGAAATGGATTGTTCAGTTACCGCAGCCTGCAGACCGGTTTAGGGCTGCTATCGGCGGCGAGCTCCGGGTGGGGCGTGGGGCTCGAGGATCTGGACAACGATGGTTGGAAGGACTTGTTCGTGGCGCAGAGCCACGTGCTGGACAACGTGGAAGCAATCGATCACATGCTGCATTACAAGGAAACGCCGCTGCTGGCGGTGAATCGCGACGGACGGTTCGAGCGCGCCGATTCGGGAGTGACCACTGCGATTGCGGGCCGAGGAGTGGCGTTTGGCGACCTGAACAACGACGGGTGGCAGGATATTCTGGTGACGACGCTGGGTGGCGAGCCGCTGGTGCTGTGGAATCGCGGCGGCGCGGGGCACTGGCTGACGATTTCGCTGCATGGAACACGCAGCAACCGGGATGGCATCGGAGCGCGCGTGATGGTGAACGGCCAGACGCGATTTGCGACCACTTCGGGCAGTTACGTTTCGGCCAGCGACAAACGGCTGCACTTCGGGCTGGGCGCAGCGGAGACCGCGAAAGTTGAAATCTACTGGCCCTCTGGAGCGCATCAAACGCTGGACAGCGTGAAAGCCAATCAATTTCTCGAGGTCAAAGAGCCGGAAAAATGATCGAGAATTTTGTATTCGTTGCGTTGTTGCTGCAGGCTGGGCCGACTCCGGCTTTGCAGCACCTGCACGCAGGTGTGGAAGCCGATAAGGCCGGACAGCTGGATTCAGCCATCACGGAATTTCAGAAGGCGATTGACCTCGATCCGAAGCTGGCGGCGGCGTTCGTGGATCTTGGCGAAGTGTTCATCGAAAAACACGATTATGCCGCCGCAGTGCCTCCTCTCAAACATGCGCTCGAACTGAACCCCAAGGTTGATGGCGCGCACCAATTGCTGGGGTACGCGCTGCTGGCGCAGGGCTACGCCGCCGAAGCGATTCCGCATCTCGAAAAAGGCGGCGACGAAAGCGCGCTGGGTATTGCGCTGCTCGACGCCGGGAGATTGCCGGAAGCAGTTGCAGTGCTGCAAAAGGCGCTGGCGAAAAGTCCTGACGATCCCGACTTGCTGTATTACTACGGCCGGGCGGCGGGACTTTTGTCGAAGGATGCTTTCGACACGCTGGAATCGCGTTTTCCGGATTCGGCGCGCGCGCACCAAATGATGGCGGAGGATTACGCGGCGCTGCGCGAAGTTCCCAGCGCGGAGCGGGAATTCAACGAAGCGTTGCGTCTGCGTCCGCAGACCGCGGGGCTGCACATGGATTTTGGATATCTCTATGGGCGCGCGCAGCAATGGGACAAGGCGGAGGAACAATTTCGCCTGGAAACGGAACTGCAGCCCGGAAACGCTGAAGCGATGTACCGGCTGGGCGAAGCGGAAATACAGCTGGGGAAATTCCACGAAGCGCGCGTGGCGCTCAGCCGTTCCGACCAGCTCAAGCACGACATGCCGGAGACGCTGTACATGCTGGGCAAGGCGGCGAACCTGGATGGAGACGATGCGCTAGCCCAAAAATCCTGGATGCATCTGCTCACTTTGGAAAATAACACTTCGCTCGCCGGGCAAGCGCATTTTGGGCTTGCAGGAATTTATCGCAAGCAAGGCAAGACGGCGGAGGCGGAAAAGGAAATGGAGCTGTTCCGGAAATTGCAGAGCAACGCGAGCCAAACCGATGAGTCTCCGAAGTGAATCGAGCGAAAAGGGAGAAGTCATGACCACGCTGAAACCTGCGAATTCGCGACGTGGCACGAGGGCGATGCTGGCGTTCGTTTTTTTGGTCGTAACGTTCGCGGTGGTTCCCTCGGCGACTTCGGCACCGGGCGACGTGGAGCAGCGGGTGGAGGCAATTTTAGGCCGGATGACGCTCGACCAAAAAATTGATTTGATCGGCGGCCAGGACGATTTCTACATCCGCGGGTATCCGGAACTTGGCTGGCCGCGCCTACGCATGGCGGATGGGCCGATCGGCGTGCGCTACGGTGGGCCCGGCACGACGATGGCTGGAGGAATTTCACTGGCTGCGTCATGGGATCCGGCATTGGCCGAACGCGAAGGAATTGAAATCGGCAAGGATGCGCGAGCGAAGGGCGTGCATTTCATGTTGGGGCCGGCGGTCAATATTTATCGGGCACCGATGAATGGACGCAATTTCGAATATATGGGAGAAGACCCGTATCTGGCGGGGAAAATCGCAGTCGGTTACATCAAGGGAATGCAGAGCCAGGGAGTCAGCGCGACGGTCAAGCATTTTGCGGTAAATAATTCGGAATTCGATCGGCACAACACGGACGCGATGGTGGATGAACGCACGCTGCGCGAAATCTATTTGCCGGCATTCGAAGCGGCGGTGAAAGAGGGTCAGGTGGGCGCGGTGATGGATTCGTACAACCTGATCAACGGCATCCACGGCTCGCAGAATTCGCATTTGAATATTGATATCTTGAAAAAAGAGTGGGGATTTACAGGCCTGCTGATGTCGGACTGGACTTCGACCTACGACACGCTCGGCATCGCGAATGGCGGCTTGGATATGGAGATGCCAAAAGGCGTGTACATGAATCGGGCGACGCTGCTGCCGCTGATTAAAGAAGGAAAGGTGACGGTGGCGACGATTGACGACAAAGTACGGCGGATTCTACGGACGGCGATTCAATTTGGATGGCTCGACCGCGAACAAACCGATCTCACAGTTTCACGTTACAACCGCGAAGGGGATCAGGTGGCGCTCGACGCTGCGCGCGAGGGCGCGGTGCTGCTGAAGAATGATGGCAATATGCTGCCACTGAAAAAGGATCCAGGAATTTCGGTGCTGGTGGTGGGACCTAATGCGCATCCGGCGGTGCCGGTTGGGGGCGGCAGCGCGCGCAGCGTGCCGTTCGCACCGGTCAGCCTGATTCAAGGCGTCAGCGACTATGTGGGAAGTTCTGGCAAAGTGTATTACAGCCCCGGCGTGCCGACGATCAGCGAGATGGCGGAGGCGACGCCTTTTGCGACGACGGCGCAGGGCGGGACGAAGGGACTAACGGCGGAATATTTTGCAAATCCTGCTTTGCAGGGCACGCCGCTGGTCACGCGGATCGAGAAAGATGTTGATATGGGAGCGCCGAGCAAAAAGAACTTGTCTGACCTGGCACTTTCCTCACGTTGGACCGGATATTACGCGCCCAGTTCCGCCGGGAAGTACGATCTGTTCGTTTCGTCAACGGGAGAAGACGGCGGCTACTATCGCGTGTACGTGGATGACCAAATTGTTCTGGACGACTGGACGGATGCAAGAGAATTGCTCGGTGTCGCTACGATTTCTTTAGATAACAATGCACACAAGGTTGTGCTGGAACATCACGGGTATTCGCAATGGCTGGGCGGGCATCTGCATATGGGAATCGTGCGCGAGGGGAGCTTCGTCCTGGCGGATGCGAAGGCGTTGGCGGCGAAAGCGAATGTGGTGATTGTGGCGGTTGGTTTCGATCCGGAATCTGAAAGCGAAGGCGCGGACCGAACTTTTCGATTGCCTCCGGGCCAGGACGAATTGATTCGCGAGATGGTCGCGGCCAATAAGAACACGGTAGTGGTGCTGAATTCGGGCGGCAATGTGGACATGGATGCCTGGATCGACAGCGTTCCGGCGCTGCTGCAGACCTGGTATCCGGGTCAGGAAGGCGGGAAGGCCGCCGCGGAAATTCTTTTCGGAGATGTGAATCCGTCGGGGCATCTGCCGGCGACATTTGAACGGCGATGGGAAGACAATCCGGTGCACGACAGTTACTACCCGCCGGCTGGAACTACTAAAGTGAATTACAAAGAAGGTGTATTCGTCGGCTATCGCGGGTATGAAAAGAATGGCACGAAACCGCTGTTTCCCTTTGGTTACGGACTTTCGTATACGACGTTCAAATTTGCCAATCTGGCGATTAAGCCGGTGGACTCGGCGACAAAAACAGAAAGTCTGTCCGAGCCACTGTACCGGGTTTCATTCGAGGTGACGAATACGGGTGCGCGCGAAGGAGCGGAGGTGGCCCAAGTTTACGTGGCTGAGCCAAGCGCCAAAGTCTCGCGGCCGGCGAAGGAGTTGAAGGGATTTTCGAGGGTTAACCTGAAACCGGGAGAGACGAAGACCGCTACGGTTATTCTGGATGGGCGCGCCTTCGCGTATTACGACGCGGACGCAAAGCGATGGCATGCTGATGCGAGCGACTTCCAGATTCTGGTAGGAGATTCCAGTCAGAACATCGCGCTGCGAGGCACGGTCACGTTGTCCGCGGCGAATGTGGCGTCGGTGAACAATAAATAAATTCAAAAGAGGATTCTTTCCGATCCACAGCACGAATTAACGCATGGTCTCGGATGTGGGAAACGCATCAGTGAGAGATTGAACTTGCATCGAGTTTTTGAGTTGGTCGAGCGACGCAGAGGGCGGTGTTTTTAGTCTTACCGTGACGGCTTCGCCTGGCAGCAAGTCGAAGTAATTGTCGGAGGTCTGCACGTCCAAATCCCCGAAAGACAAGTTTACGCTGCGCGCGAGCGCCGGGGAGCGCAGCGTAACGGTGAACGATCCATTCGAACTATCAACCGATACATCTATCTTTGGGGATTTCGGCAGATCGAGGTTGTGCATGGTGTCGAAGAAAAGTAGATTGCGTGAAACAGCTTGGCCCCCGATGGTCAGATCAAAAACCAAAAAGCTGCTTTTGGGATCGGCGTTGGCCAGGAGTTCTTTTTGGTCCAGGGTGAGATATATCGTGCTGGACTGCACGGGGATCTGAACGTTCTGCGTTTTTTCGGACAATACTTTTCCAGAAAAATCGAGCAAGCGGGTGCGGATCGTTCCGCTGAGTGGCTGTAGCTTGTCCGAGATTACATACACGTCCACTTTTCCGTCGTGAGCAAACGGAGAAACAATCACATCATCGTAAAAGCGTTTTGCGTAATACTGCAGCGCTTTCCAGTGGCCGTAATAGTCAATGCTGGCCCAGGACGCGACGGGCCAGCAGTCATTCAGCTGCCAGTAGAGAGATCCCATGGTGTTAGGCATCTGCCGGCGCAAATGTTCGGCGCCAACTTTGATGGCTTCGGCCTGCAGGACCTGACTGAGGTAGACGAAGGATGCGAAATCTTTTGGCTCCGGATACCAGCGCAGCATGTAACTGAGGATTCGCTCGTTGCCGCCGTGATTTTTCTGATGGTCCTGCATGGTGGCGGAGCGGATGTCCATATCTTCCGGTTTTGCAAAGGTGCGAATGGTACGCATTTCCGGGAAAGATTGAAATCCGTATTCGGACATGAAGCGCGGGAATTGCTGCGTGTACATTTCGATAGGCGCCAGAGCGTGCCACACCTGCCAGTAGTGCATGTCCCCGTCGGTCTGGCTGTCCGGCGGATTTTCGAAATTCGCGCTGGGCGAACTTCCCCAATAGGGGACACCGTCGCCGTAATTTTGGACGACCTCGGCGAGAATTCCGTGAAAGAGGACGACGTAGTCGGTCCAGACTTTCTCGCGGTCGGCCGGGGACACGGACTCTTTGAAGAGTTGCCGGTCGGTCCAGTGGACCCAGCCGGTTTCGATTTCGTTGTTGCCGCACCAGAGCACGATGCTGGGATGATCGCGCAGGCGCGTTACTTGATCTATAGCCTCCTGCTTCACGTTGTTTTGAAAGTCGGCGCCGCCGGGAACCATATCGCCGCCGAACATGAATTCCTGCCAGACTAAAATCCCAAGTTCGTCGCAAATATCGTAAAAATCGTCCGATTCGTAGTAGCCGCCGCCCCATTCGCGGACCATATTCATGTGCGCGTCGCGAGCGGATTGCAGGATCTGGCGGTGAATTTCGGGAGTGACGCGGTTGGGAAAACTGTCGAAGGGAATCACGTCGGCGCCTTTGGCGAAAACGGGGATGCCATTCACGACGAAGTCGAAGCTTTTGCCCGATGCGGTGACTTCACGGCGCAATTCGATGGAGCGTAATCCTGTTTTTAGCGATGCAGTGGCGGCAATATCGCGGCCGGTGCGGATGACGGCGGAAAATTGGTAACGATCTTGCGCGCCGTAGCCGTTGGGGTACCAGAGTTTGGGATTCGCAATGTGAAGGGGAACGCTGATTCGATTCAGGCCGGGAACGAGCTGAACGCTTTGACGCACGATGGGAAATGGCGTGGCTGAAAGTTGCCCGTAAGTAATCTCTACGCTGGCGGGGATGTTGCGGCTGGCCTGGATATTAAATTCGGCGCTGAGCGCAGCCACATCTTTGTTGATGGTCTGCTGCTGGATGTGGAGATTTTCGATGCGGAGCGCGTCCCAGGTTTCGATGCGAACCGGCTGCCAGATTCCTTCGGTTACGTATCGGGGGCCCCAGTCCCATCCGTATTGGTAGCCAGCCTTGCGAGTGTAGGGCGCGGTTGCGATATCTTCTTCGTTGCCGGTATTGTGTGACGTGACGGACGGCAGGATATAGGGCAGAGCTTTCACTTTGGGGATCATTGATTCGACAGGCGAATGAAAGACCACGCGCAGAGTGTTTGGTCCAGCCTTCAACAGATTTTTAACTGGTACGCGCCAGCGGCGAAACATATTGTCGGCATGTAGAACGGCTTGGTCGTTGACGTAAACGTCGGCGTAGGTGTCGAGACCTTCGAATACAAAATCAATATGATCGTGGGAAAGCGTCGCGGCATCGGCCTGAAAGGTGGTGCGATACTCCCAGTCGGTGAGACCGATCCATTGCAGGCGAGTGTCGTTGTCCTGATAAAACGGATCGGGGATTAATCCGTTCTTGAGCAGATCGGTCTGCACGACGCCGGGGACTTGCGCGGGGTGCCAGTCCTGGAGATCGGCGCGATCAGTTTTGCTGACGGCGCGAAATTCCCATTTGGCATCGAGCGGGCGCGAAGTGGCTTGCGCGGAGACGCTGGATGCGAACGACAGCGAGGCCAGGGCCAGGAATCCGAGTGACGGAATTAATCGCGCAAACAAAAGCTGGGAAACACGCAAGGTGCGCCGCCTCTAGTAGAATATCGTTCTAGCCCGCGTTCCAGGGATGGTTGGAGGATAGTGAATGGATTTTCGTGATGCAAGTATTATTCGTTCGGGGCGAGCCGCAGCCGCCTAAGGAGATTGCCCTTTGGAAGACCGGTCAAGACAAGGCGCGCCATTGAACGTCGCTCTGCTGGGGTACGGATTTGCGAGCAAAACTTTTCACGCGCCGCTGCTGGTGCGTGTGCCGGGATTGCAGCTGCGCTACATTGTGTCGAGTGACAGCGCGAAGGTTCACAAAGATTACAAAGACATTGCGGTGCTGGGAAAGCCGGAGGAGGCGTTCGCGGACCCGGAAGTGGATGCGATCGTGATTGCAACACCCAATGTGACGCATTTCGATCTGGTGCAAAAAGCGCTGAACGCCGGGAAACATGTGGTGGTTGATAAGCCGTTCACGAACACGGTCGCGGATGGAATCGAGCTGATCAAGCTGGCGCGCAGCCGGAAAAAAGTTTTGTCCGTATTTCAGAGCCGACGATGGGACGGGGATTTTTTGACGCTGCGCAAGCTGCTGGCGGATGGCGCGCTGGGTAAGGTGGCGCTTTTTGAATGTCACTATGACCGATACCGTCCTGAACCGCGGCAGCGCTGGCGCGAACAGCCCGGACCGGGGAGCGGGATTTGGTTTGACCTGGGACCGCATCTTATTGACCAGGCGTTGCAGCTGTTCGGCACGCCGGAATCCATTTACGCGGATCTGGAGATTCAGAGACCCGGTGGTCAGGCCAATGATTATTTCCACGTGGTGCTGCGGTATGGAAAAAGCCGGGCGATTCTGCACGGTGGATCATTGGTAGTGGCGGAATCGCCACGATTCATCGTTCACGGCGCGCTGGGGAGCTTTATCAAATTTGGGATGGACACGCAGGAAGAATCGCTGAAGCGCGGAGAAATTCCCGGAAGCGCGGGATGGGGAACGGACCCGAAGATGGGAACGCTAATCGCGAAAAAAGGCGATGGTTTCGAAACACGGGAAGTCCCGAATATTCCGGGGAATTATTTGGGATTTTACGAAGGTCTGCGCGATGCGATTACCCGTGGCGGACCAGTTCCGGTGACGGCTGAACAGGGGCTCGAGGTGATCAACGTGATCGAAACGGCGGAGAAGAGCGCGGCGGCGCGAGCGGAAGTACCGTTCAAGGCGATCAAGTTATAAGCCAGCACAATTTGCTATGATTTGTGGCGAGCTGGCGGGATATTTCAGGAAATTTGATGACTATCGATCAAGATATAAAGAAGATTGCGTTGCAGGAAAAGCGGCTGCAATTCAAACATTTTGATTCGCAAGTGGCCTGGGCGATGGGGACTGCTCTGAAAGCCGCCGCGGAAAAGCGGCATGTCGCGGTGGCGATAGATATTGTGCTGGCGGGCCATTCCTTGTTTTCGTATGCGATGCCCGGAACGTCGCCGGACAATCTTGACTGGATTCGACGCAAACGCAACGTGGTGATGCGATATCACCGCAGTTCATATGCGGTAGGCTTGAAGCATGAGAAGGCCCAAACAACTTTGCAGGGCCGGTCGGGCCTCGAATTGAAAGACTATGCCCCGCACGGTGGCTGCTTCCCAATACTTCTTGCCGGAACAGGATGCGTGGGCACGATTACGGTATCGGGCTTGCCGCAGCGCGAGGATCACATGCTGGTCGTTTCCGTGCTGCAGGAATATCTGAAACTGAGCGACGAAGATTTAGCGCTCGATACGACTGCAGACGCCTAGGCCGGGAGCTTCAATATTCGCGGCACGGTTTTAAGTACTGGAGATCACTCCTGTCATTCGACACCACTTCAGTGCAGACCGCATCAGGAATTCGCGCGGTGATACTCGATTACGGCGAAGTGCTCTGCCACCTTCCCACAGCGGAACACATCTCACTTCTAGCGCGTATCTTTCAGGTTGAGGCGCAAGGTTTCCTCCCGATGTACCTGAAGACTCGCATACCTTACGATCGCGGCGACTTGCTTCCTGCCGAGTACTGGCAGAACTTCGCGAGGCAAGTCGGCGTGACCGTTGATGAGAAGGTCATCGAGCAACTGCGGCAGGTGGATAAAGAGATGTGGAGCCGGCCGAACGAACCGATGATTCGGTGGCTTCAACAGATTCATGCGGCGGGATTCAAGACGGCGATTCTTTCCAACATGCCGACTGACATGGCCGACCACGTGCGCGAAATATTTCCGTGGCTCGTGGAGTTCGATCACCATATTTTTTCCGCGGAAGTGCGCAGCGCCAAACCGGAGCCGGCGATCTATCAGCACGCCATCGAGGCCTTGGGGGTGGCGCCATCGGAAACTCTCTTCATTGATGACCGAGACGAAAATCTGGCGGGTGCGCGGGCGATTGGGATGCGGGGAATGCGCTATCAATCGGTGGAGCAGCTGCGCGAGGACCTGCAGGCAATTGGATTTCCGATTTTGCCCGAACATTCAGCGTAAAGAGGCCAGAAGGCTCCCAGTGCCCCAGGCTGCCATCAAAAGTAACTTGCGTGTCACAAGTGAATTAGGCAGACTGCATTTCATGGTGGAAAAAGTGATTGTTGGAGTTCACACTGAGCCGGAAAGACGCGCGAGACGTATGCGGGACAAAAACCCGCGGAGTGTTTTGGAAAGGAGAGAGCAATGAGCGGTGTACGGGTGCTGGTTGGAACGCGAAAAGGCGCGTTTGTGCTGAGTTCTGATGGAAAAAGGGAAAAGTGGGAGGTCAGCGGGCCGCATTTCGCGGGCTGGGAGATTTATCACATGAAGGCATCGCCGGTGGATCCGGATCGGGTTTACGCGTCACAGTCTACCGGCTGGTTCGGGCAGTTGATTCAACGGTCGAACGACGGTGGAAAGACGTGGGAGCCGGCCGGCAATAAATTTGAATACGACGGCGTCGCCGGAACGCACCAGTGGTACGACGGCACCCCGCATCCGTGGAAATTTGCGCGGGTGTGGCATCTGGAACCGTCGCTGACCGATCCCGACGTGGTGCACGCAGGAGTGGAGGATGCGGCTTTATTTCGTACGACGGACGGCGCCCAGACCTGGGAAGAACTCCCTGGGCTACGCCTACACGGAACGGGTGCTTCCTGGCAGCCGGGCGCCGGCGGATTGTGCCTGCACACAATCATTCTCGATCCGGGCGATCCGAAGAGAATTTTCATCGCCATCTCGGCAGCAGGAGCGTTTCGTACGGACGACGGCGGAAAAACGTGGAAGCCGATTAATCAGGGGCTCAAGTCAGTGGGGATTCCCGATCCGAGCGCGGAAGTGGGGCACTGCGTCCATCACATCGCGATGCATCCGGCGCGACCGGGCGTGCTGTTCATGCAGAAGCACTGGGACGTGATGCGCAGCGACAACGCCGGTGATTCGTGGGAAGAGGTCAGCGGGAATCTGCCGACTGACTTTGGATTCGCGATTGACGTTCACGCGCACGAGCCGGAAACAATTTACGTGGTACCGATCAAAAGCGATTCAGAACATTTCCCGCCGGATGGAAAGCTGCGGGTGTATCGCAGCAAAGCGGGCGGAAACGAATGGGAAGCGCTGACGAAAGGCCTGCCCCAGCGCGATTGCTATGTCAATGTGCTGCGGGACGCGATGGCCGTGGATTCGCTGGATTCCTGTGGAATTTATTTTGGAACCACGGGCGGCCAGGTTTATGCATCGGCTGATGCGGGAGAGAATTGGACTGCTATCGTGCGCGATCTGCCAGCCGTGCTTTCGGTGGAGGTGCAGACGCTGCAATGATTCGGGTCGAAATTCCGGCACATTTGCGGACGCTGGCGCGGGTTACCGGCGAAGTGCAACTCGAAATCAAAGGCGAACCGACATTGTGTGCCTTGCTGAACGAGCTTGAGGCACGCTACCCGGTGTTGCGCGGAACGATTCGCGATCAGGCTACGAATGAGCGCCGCCCGTTCGTTCGATTTTTTGCCTGCCAAGAAGATTACTCGCACGAGCCGCCCGAGACGCGGCTGCCGGCCGCCGTGGTGGCGGGCGTGGAACCATTCTTGATCGTAGGGGCGATGGCGGGCGGGTAGTGTTGATTTCGAGTTTCAGCGAACTGGCTGAAAATTATACGATCCATAAGGGAGGGCATCATGGAAGTGAGTTCTTATCTGATTTTCGACGGGCAATGCGAAGAGGCATTCAAGTTTTATGAAAAAGTACTGAATGGCAAAATTGTGGGGATGATGACCTGGGGGGAATCTCCCATGGCAAAGACGGCTGCGGCGGATTTGCGCAACAAGATCCTCCACGCACGGATGCTGATAGGGGATGAGGCGCTGATGGGTTCCGACGCGCCGCCGGACCATTATGCAAAACCGCAAGGATTCTCAGTTTCACTGGGGGTGAAAGATCCCGCGGAAGCAGATCGAATTTTCAGCGAGCTGAGCCAAAACGGCAACGTGACGATGCCGATTCAGAAAACGTTCTGGTCGGTGCGCTTCGGCATGTTGACTGACCGTTTCGGAATCCCCTGGATGATCAATTGCGAGCAGGTGGCCTGAACGCGCTACTTGCTGGAGAGGACGAATTTATTGCCGTCCACATCCTTAAAAATGGCGGACGTGCCCCAGTGTTCGGCCTTGGGATCTTTTTCAAATTCGACGCCTTTTGATTTCATGATTTTGGCGGTGGCGAAAACGTCGTCACACCAAAACGAGAGCGGCTGAAAATCACCGACGCGATTCTCGTGACCCTGCGGCGTGAAAAGTACGAGGCCGGTCTCGGCACCCGGAATCAGAAGTTCGATCCAACGTTGGGTGTCGGAAAAAGGCTGGTCGGTGCCGACCTTGAAGCCGAGTTTCTCGGTAAAAAACTTCAACGAAGCGTCCTGGTTGCGAACTGGAATGCTCACAAACTTGAGTCCACGAATCATAATTTTTCGGCCTCCTTGGTTGCCGCCCGCAGAGAATAGCTTGGAGCATTTGGAAGTTGCAATCAGCTAACAATTCCTATACTAACAGTTGGTATAGCGATGCCTAGCTTGGACCTTTATGTAACCGATGTGTTGTTGCGCGACCTGGTGGGCCACGACCGCAGGCCGGTGAGTTTTCTGGTGTACCTGTGGCTGGCGGTGGAGCAGCAGCGCAGAGACACGGCGGTACAGATTAGTTATCAGGAACTGGCGGAGTGCATCGGAGTATCGAAGAGTTCGACGCAATCGGCGGTGAGCTGGCTAGTCCGGCGAAGACTACTGGCGGTGAGCAAGGAAAATGTAACAGCAACTCCTCGCTACACGGTGTTGAGTCCGTGGCGGGATCGGGCACAACGGCGCGCTAACCGTAGCGAATAATGCGGTCAGATGGGCGGCAAATATTGGTCGCGAGCACGCCAGTGAAATCCGAGGACGACTGAAAAGCACTTCGAATGATTGAGACCTCGATCAAATATAATCCGCGCAAATTGCTGCTGATCGCCGATCTGGCGGGGACGTTGCTGTTTGCGATTGAGGGAGCAACCGCGGCGGTAAGCGGTGACCTAGATTTTCTGGGATTGATGGTGCTGGCGTTTGCAACGGCACTGGCGGGAGGTATTTTTCGCGACTTGCTGATTGGAGCGGTACCGCCGGCTTCGCTGCGAGACTGGCGTTATCCAGCCACGGCTTTCGTGGGAGCTGCGGCGGTTTTTTTCCTGCACCATTTCCTGAGAAAAATTCCCCTGCCGGTCATGATTGACCTGGATGCACTGGCGCTGGCTTTATTCGCAGTGGCCGGCACAGAAAAGGCTCTGGAGTACCGATTGAATCCGTTCATTGCGGTTTTGCTGGGTACGGTAACGGCGGTGGGCGGCGGGACGGTTCGCGACATATTTTTGGCACAAATTCCGCGTGTTCTTAACGTGGATATATACGCAACGGCGGCGCTGGTGGGCGCGGCGGTGCTGGTATTGTGCCGAAGATTAAAAGTCCCGCCGGTGTGGTCGGCTTTACTTGGTGGCACAGTTTGCTTCTTGCTTCGCATCGTCAGCGTGTGGCAACACTGGAACCTGCCCAAAGTGCCGAATCCGTAGTACTCCTGCTTCACTTATCCACGACAAAACCACTTTAAAAGTAAGAACGGATTCCGCTATCACGGTATTTTGAAATCGCGGGACAGTGGTATTGTCGTTCGAGGGAAAATGACCGCTCGCGATAGTTCCATTCTTCACGAATCTTTCGAAGTAGGAATCGCCATAAAGGGATTCGACGGACTGCTGGAATTCCTGGGCGGCACGATTATTCTTTTCATGAGGCCGTCGCAGATGAATGATCTGGTGCGGAAAATATGCGAGCACCTGCTGGCACGGGCGCCACACAGCACGGTGGTTCTTCACATGTTCAACGCGTCGCAGAATATGACGGATAGTAGCGTAAGATTCGCCGCGATATACCTGCTTTCGCACGGCCTGGTCAAAGCACTTTTGGTGACCTGCCTGTGGATGAATAAGTTGTGGGCCTTCCCGATGACGATAGGAGTTTTCGGGGCGTTCGCGATGTACCAGGTGTTCCGCTTCACGCACACACACTCCTGGGCGCTGGTGGTCCTGACGATTTTCGATGTGCTGATTATTTTGCTGACGTGGAATGAGTACAAGCACCAAGAAGCTATACGGCAAGGCAAAGTGGGGAAAGAAGGGACAGTTTAATCCAGCGATTCCGCGTCAATACCGATGTTTGTTTCGCCGGCCGCTTTCTTTTCGTTGTACTTTTTTACCCAGGCCGCAAAACTTTTTCCCGCCGCGGTGTCGCGACCGGTGAACGCCAGGCCGGCGATATCGCTATAGGGAATGGAGAGTTTGTCGGGCTGGTCCTTAGGCATTACGCGAATGAAACAATCGGACAAAGCCGGGCCTTTGATCTGGCGATCGTAAACGTAGCCTTCAATCTTCTGGCCGTCTTTCAGAGTAATGGTCAGGTCGCCGCGATAATCAAAAGCCTTCTCGAGGGCTTCGTGAATTTCCGAAACTGTAGCGAGCGCAGGGATCCAGCCTTCGAGATTTTCGTGAACGACACCCAGACGTTGCTCGGATGATTCAGCGGACGCGGGAAGATTGGATTCTGACATCAGGGATAAACCTACGCTTTCGGCGATACGGCGATTTGTACGAGCTGCCCGGAATCGGTGCGCTTGCCGTTGGAGCCGCCGCCCATCGCGTCCGGATCCTTATATTTGTTAAACAATGTGGCGCGCACGGTGCTGAGGAAGCCGCCGATCGAGCCAAACATATCGTCCACGGCGCTGGCTTCGTAGCCGCTGTGAACCATGCAATTCGCGCATTTGGGATTGCCGCTTTCGGTGCCGTAGCGGTCCCAATCCGTCTCGCGCAATAATTCCTGGAAAGTGTCAGCGTAACCGTCCTGCAGCAAATAGCAGGGTTTCTGCCAGCCAAAAATGTTGTAAGTGGGCATGCCCCACGGAGTGCATTTGTATTCGCGCTTGCCCATGAGCATTTCCATGAACAAGGGGCTCAGGTTGAAGCGCCATTTCTCGTGGCGATTGCTAAGAATTTGGCGGAACAGCTCGCGCGTCTTTTTCTTGCTGAGGAAATGTTCCTGGTCAGGAGCTTTGTCGTAGGTGTATCCGGGGGAGAGCATCATGCCCTCGAC